>Ga0197143_1000641_pt1 | contig 35404 bp, 28 predicted proteins | sample GBS70_MetaG_FD_148603 | JGI IMG/M metagenome (GOLD analysis project Ga0197143, IMG submission 148603) | Sediment microbial communities from Great Boiling Springs, Gerlach, Nevada, United States - GBS 70_MetaG | ecosystem: Environmental > Aquatic > Thermal springs > Hot (42-90C) > Sediment... | reverse complement strand
GTCAGCACTGCAAAGATACGCTTACCCATTTTACCCCCTCCTTAGAGATTTCCGCCCCTACTTTTGCTGGGGGCATTTTAGAAAATATTATACTGACAAATGTTGCCCTTGTCAAATTTCATGAAAGTGGGCTGAGATTGCAAAGGGCGCTGGAAGCGCCCTCTCCCCCCGGTAGCCGTTCGGGAAAGCGGGTCGCCTGAGCGGAAAGGCCGACGGCCCAGCCCGACAAAATTGTGGGGCCACCCCTCACAACCCCCTGGCCTCCTTTACCCCCTCGTAAGGGGCTTATGTGGGATTTCCCTCCCCGTTTGCTGGGAGTTTGCCAAGGTTTTGGGTCACACTCGTGCGTGGGTTTACCCCCCTCGTAGGGGGGTTACGGGGGGTTCCCCCCGTTTTGATTAAGGTCGGCGAAGGCCGACCTTGGGCCGAAGGCCCCAAAAGGCTGATTTCAATCAGCATTAAAAACAGGCCCGACGAAACTGGGACACACCCGAAAGCCTGGGTGCGTCCCAGCTTTGTCGGGAGAAATTAGGCAGCTCGGCGAGTTTGTACCCCAATGTCTCCCAGTTTTTCAAAGGTGGGAACTCCATAACTTGCGCCCCCAGTCAGCCTTGGCGAAGGGGCCTATTAGGGGGGTAAGCAGCTAACCCCTGTAACCTTGCCAGGAGTGGGACCCAAAACCCTGGTAAACCCTTCGCAAACGGGGGCGGGGACTCCATAACCCTTCTGCGAGGGAGCATAATCGCCTTACGCTTTCCACTTTATCCTGGGCCAACTTCACTACAGGTTCTACCTTAGAGCTAAAGCCGCAAGGAACGCCGCTAAAAGGATGAGTAAATCCCGCTCCCTTCCCTCAGCTCCAATAAAGCCCAAGGCCAAGCAAGCCAACCCTCCGGCCAGATTAAAACGCCCAGCCCACCAGAAAGCCAAAGCTAAGAGCAAAATCAGGCCAAATATCAGCCACTTTTCCCAGCTTTTACCCCTCAAACCCCACCCCATAAGCCCGAAGGCTACCGCGCTTGAGAAAGAGAGAATCCCAAGGTCACGGTTAGCGAAATGCCCTATAAGCCAAGGGATTGTGATTTCGTAAAAAGCTTCCAAGAGGGAATGATCTTTACCCCGTTTGACCGAAAGGACCATAGCAAAGCCCAAAGCCCCTGCCAGCAAAAGGAGAGGCCAAAGCCTTGTCCCTTGAGAGAGGGCGAGGGTAGGAGCAAGCACCGAAAGGAGAAGGAGGGAACTGAAAACCTTCCCCTGCTCAGGCCAAAAGACCTCCCTCCACCAAGAAATAAAACGGCCCAGCGCCTCAGCCATTTTCCAAGCAATAGAACCAGGGAGGGAGTAAGGGAAGCGTAGAAACCCCTCTCCGGAAAGGGGGAGGGGGCGGAAATCGACGGAGAAAAGGGCCTTAAGATAACGCCACCATGCAGGCATCAACCATTCCACAAGGAAAAGGAGAAGGAGGAATTGGGCTGGGGAAAAGGAACTGCCTGCAGCCAAAAAACCGGCGATAAAAGCCCAAAGAGGCCTTAGCTTGAAAAGGGGGCCCTCAAAGCTTAAAATCAACTTCATCCCTGAGCCGCTTGCTTTTTATAAACCTCAAAACTTACGGTAAGGCGAGTGAAAAAAGTCTCTTCATCACCAAATTCCACATCTTTTATGGAAACCTTGCATTCCAAATCCTCTGTCTCCAAGCGTAGACTTTCCCCCTTCTTAGCCTTAACAACTTCCCCTGAGGATTGAGCCCTCAGGCTTGCCAACATCGCCTCATCCGCTTTGGGAATAGCGATGAACTTGGACACCGTGCGAGCAGAACTCTTGTCAAAAAGCCAGACCTCAAAAGCCCCGTATCTTGGCGGGTCGCCTGGCATCGTCACCTCGGCGCTCTCAATACCGCATTCCCCTAAGTATTCGCTATCACTTTCAATGGGGAAGGACTCGGAGAAACGAATATCGCCGTAAGTATAAACTGTTGAATACTGAACCAGCGGAAGGACTTCCCTGTATTCTCCCTCAATTACTGGCTGGGCTTTAGGAGTGGGAGAAGGTTTGGCGGGACGCTTGGGGAGTTTGATGGGCACATTCAGGGTCTGGCTTTTCAGGAGCCTGAAGGCAAGGCCACCTAATACAACCAATACCAGCAGGCCAGATATAATTCCGAGCGCAAGGAACATACCAGGCCCCTTCTTGGGAGCCTGAGGGGCAGGTGTAGCTTGCGCTACTCTTGGCTCTGGGAGCTCAAGGACGGACTTGATAGCTTCCAGACGTGATAAAAGTAGCGTATTCTCCGCGTTCTCCCTCTCAAGCTGGTTTAAGAGGGCGGCCAAATCCTCCGAAGGCCACCCTTTAAAGCGTTCCTTCAGGAGTTCAGGGTTTGAATTTATGGCATAAGACTCAGCAGCCATGAAGATGTAATGTCTTTTGAACTCCGGCTTTAAGTCCCAAGGGTCAGTATTCACCCATTGGACGGGCCAAAGCCACCAGCCCATCACCAGCCAACCCAATAAGAAGCCAGCCACAAAAGCCAAACCCAAACCAATGTATTTGCCCTGGATTTTAGGCATTTTCCCTCCTTTAGCCCATCTTCCTTCGCCATTCTTGCTTTATCTCCAACTTATCAAGTTCAACCCCGAGGGCTAAGAACTCCTTGAGGAGCCGATTGAACTTGGAAGGCTCCTCCAGCATTGGAAAGTGACGAGTTCCGGGAATAGCCATAAAGCGCAAAGGAGCCTTGAAGTCTTTAAAGGCCATGCTAGGCTCCGAGCTCACTATGTTATCTTTCTCACCGTAAATAACTAAGGTTGGAACTTGCAGGTTAATAAGCTCCAAGCGCAAGTCCAATTCTCTTATTGAATGGACACTAAGCTCTATAGCCTTTGAAGAGGCTTTCTGCACTTCCCTTTGAAGCTCCTGATGCTCTGGAGGGACGAACCTGAAATAGCGGTTTCCTTGGAAGAGGGCGAAGTTAACGGAATTACCAGTAATAGGCAGGCTCACTGCCACAATCTTATCCACCTTATCTGGGTGTCTTACTGCATAGCGCACCGCTATTATTGCCCCCAGAGAGTGCCCTACCAAGCAGAGCTTGGGGATGCCCATATTTTCCACAAAAGCTTCCAGAAGCCTCAAGTAATCTTCAATGGTAAACCTTGGCTTAAATTTGTCAGAATCCCCAAAACCCCAGAGGTCCAAAGCATAAGTCTTAAAATATGGAGAGAGCTCTTCCATGCTCCCTATCCAATAGCGCCAGGAGCCAAGCCAACCGTGTAGGAAGATTAAAGGCTTGCCACGCCCTATGGATTCGTAATGGACCAAACTGCCATCAATGATTATTGCACTCATTTCTTGAACCTTCTCAGAATTTCCTGGACTTTCTTGGGCAACTCGTCGGGAGCGAAAGGTTTTATGATGTAATCGTCACCTCCTGCTTCATAACCAGCCTTTATCTCATGCTCTTGCCCTCTGGCGGTGAGGAAAACCACGGGGATATGCCTGGTTTGGGGGTTCTCTTTGAGCTTCTTGCACACTTCGTATCCCGAAAGCTTCGGCATCTTTATATCAAGCAGAATCAAATCCGGCTCCTGGGTGAAAGCCTTTTCCAAAGCTTCAAGGCCATCCGTAGCCTTTATTACCTCAAAGCCGCCAAGCTGAAGAGATATTTCCACAAGCTCCAATATATCTTTTTCATCTTCGACTACAAGTATTTTGGCCATTTTTGCCTCCGTTAAATAGCTACTCCCAAACTGGAAGAGTGAAAGTAAAAGTGGTACCCTGGTCGGGAACGCTCCGGAACCAAATTTCCCCTCCCTGCATCTCTACCAGCTTTTTGGTTATGTGTAAGCCAAGGCCTGTGCCCTGTTTCCCCCGAACCATCGGGTGAGAGCCGCGGAAGAACCGCTGGAATATCTTAGGTTGCTCCTCAAAAGGAATGCCTATGCCTGTATCCGCTACTTCTACCTTGATAAACCTGTCTTCCCGGCAAGCCTTCACTGTCACCTTGCCCCCCTGAGGGGTGTAAGAGCAGGCGTTTTCCAGAAGGTTGGAAAGAATCTGTGTAAACCTAAGCTTATCGGCCTTTAAAGGCGGCAAACCTTCCTCCACCTCTACCTGCAGTGATAACCCCTTCTCTTCGGCCTTTTCGCGGTAAATGCTTATCACTTCTTCCACTGCTTCTTCAACTTGCAGCGGAGCGATGTTCAACGGTATTTGACCTGCTTCTATCTTGGAAAGGTTGCTTAAATCTTCTAATAGCTTTTGCATCCTTTCCGCATTGGAGCGCACTTTCCTTAAAAATTCTTCCTGGCGCTCACTCAGTGGACCAGCTTTGCCCTCAAGGATTAAATCGGTGTAACCTTTTATTGAGGCCAATGGGTTGCGCAATTCATGGGAGATTTCAGAGATGAAGGCGCTTTTGGCTTCTGAAGCTTGGCGAACTCCTTCAAAAAGCATTGCTTGATTTATGGCAATTGCTGCCCTGTCCGCCAGACTGCGAACGAAAGCCAAATCCTCCATGGTAAAAGCATTGTAGTGGGAACTCTCCAAAGTTATCGCCCCTAAGACTTTTCCTTCCAAGATTATGGGGACAGTCAGCTGGGAGAGGGTGGATTCTCTCACAGGGTCATAATCAGGATCTAAGCTAACATCAGGGCACAAAGCGGCTTGACCAGTCCTTACCACTCTGCCCGTTATGCCCCTTTCAAGGGGGTAAGGGGTATGAGCGTATTGCTCAATTTCAGGCGGGTAACCTACTTGAGCTTTCAAGTAAAGGCCCCTTTCCCCTTCTTTTTCCTCCATCAGAGCCAGAACGCCAGCATCGGCACCAGTATAAGATACAGCCCTATCAACAATAAGCCGCAAGAGGCGCTCCAAGTCCAAAGAGGCTATAGCCATCTCCCGATCCAGCTCGGCTAAGATGGAAAGTTCTTTAACCTTTTGAGCAAGGGCTTCGTCAGTCCGCTCCAAAAGGCGCGCGTTTTCCAAAGCTATAGCCGTTTGAAGGGCTATGCTTTGTAACACCTCTATGTCCTCTTGGGTGTAAAGGTTTTCTTCTTCATAGCTTTGGACAGCCATGACCCCTGTAATTTTATCCCCTATAATCAGAGGAACGCCAAGCCAGCATTTAGCAGGACGGCCTATAGGCTCAACCCCAAGGCGCTTAAGTTCTCTTTCTACATCCCCGCAAAGAAGCAAGGGTTTACCGGTGAAGATTATGTGCTCAGTAAGCCCTTTGCCAGGTATTACCTTTCGCTTCTCCCCTTCACTAACTTTGCCATTTTCCACTACAAACACAAATTCAACCGTTTCCTCCTCCGGATTGTAAAGTGCAATGTAAAAGTTCTCCGCTTTCATTAAGCGCGAGATTTCCCGGTGCACAACGGAATAAAGGAGTTTAGGGTCTAAAGCTGAACTTATCGCTCGGGCTATATCGTTCAGGACTGCAAGTTTTGTCGCACGCTTTTTCTCACTTTCCAGAAGCCAAAGGTTCTCCAGAGCTATTTCGCCCTTTGAGATAACTGCTTCTATCATCTTAATTTCTTGAGGGGAGAAGGGGCCTTCGGGTTTGTTGGCTAAAGCTATAAGACCTACAGGCTCACCCTTAATCCTTAGAGGGATGGCCAGGAAAGAGCCAAATCTAACCGGGGTATCAGCCCAACGGGAGAAGCGGGGATCAAGCTCCAGATTGGTTGAAACGAGGGTGCGGCCTTCCTCTAAAACCATATCGGCTAAAGTTTTGCGCTCTGGCTGAGCTAAAGGTTTCAAGGGCTTGCGAGAGGTTGGCTCACCTAAGACAACTTTTCGGACTAAGGACTTGTTCTCTTTTAGTATTACTTCGCCCCAAGAAGCACCAGTAAGTTGGATTAGGCTTTCCAGGAGGGTTTTAAGGAGCGAGTCAGCCTCCCTTTGAGAAGCCAGGAGTTCGCCCAAGTCGCTTAAAGCTCTGTAAAAATCCCTTTGCCTTCTCTGAGTCCCAAGCCACTGGTCCACGGCTACGGCGCTTAAGACCAAAAGGAGGACTTCTATCAAAAGGGAGAAGAGGTGCTCGGAGAAAAAGTTGCGCTCTGCTGTCTGCAAGATATGGGGGAGCATTAAGGAGGCCACTAAGAAAGCCCCGAAAAGCCCTGGTCCAAGCCCATAAAGGAAAGAGACCAGAATAACAGGGATAAAGTAGAGGTAACGAAGGGCATGGAGAGGACTTCCGACTGGGGCCCGGTAAAGGACCCAGGTCACCGCTATGGCCAAAATAGCTGAGAACAAAGCAGGCCAAAGGCTTTGCTTCCTCATTTCAGCTTACCACTAAAGAAGCGGTTAAACTAAAAAGGGCATTGCTTATCCAGCAGCTCAATATGCTCCCCCTCCACTGGAAAAGGGCCGCGTTAACAATGGCCATTGTCATGATGTAAAACTGCGCTCCCAAGGTTAAAGGGGCAAAGCTAACCCAAAGGGCTTTGACCATGTAGACAAGGGTGTTAAGGATACCGGTTAAGAAAGCGGCAGCCCAAAAGTCCTTGCCACGATGGTTGTACCAATAATTGAAAAGGAAGCCTCGGAAAAAGAGCTCCTCCCCAAGGGATTGGATTCCCAACTCGTAGCCCAAAAGCCAGAGGGAATAAGGCCATGGGTTGAAGATTAGCTTCCTACCCATGGCTGTTACCACTAAGAGCATGTGGGCTCCAAGGAAAGCGCCGGCTAATATGCCAACAAATAAATTTTCCTTCCAGTTTGCCGTTCCGAGGCCTATCCTTTGTGCTCCCGATGGGTTGCGTAAGGATAAGATGATGAGAGGAGCCCAAGGTAGGAGCATGAGTAGGCCCCAGAGGAGTTTCGGATTGTTAACTTGGGGGGAGAGGTGTAGTTCCTGCCTGAGGCCGCCTTTTGTGAGGTAATCCACTAAGGCCATTATGACCAAGTTAAAGGAGTAGAAGAGCAGGGCGACTTTCAAGGCTTCTTCCTCTTTCTGACGCCAGAGCATGAACCATATTGGGGCCAAGAAGTAGAGGCATATGGAACCTGCTTCGCTTATAAAAGCGGAAAGGCCAATGTTGCCGGTTGGTTTTTTAATGGCCCATTCCGAGAAGGCGACGACGAAGGTCGCGGAAACGATGGTTACTACAATTAGGGTTCGGGCTAATTGGTTTTCCCGTTGGATGATGTTTTCTATTTTGGATGCTTCTTCGTTGACAAGGAAAGCAAGGGATGACATTTAATCTACCTCTTTTGTTAAACTAACCCCTATTAAAGTGATTTCGCTCCCTGGACCCTTATATCCCCTGTGAAGGGGTTATGTGGGATTTCCCACCCCCGTTTGCTGAGGGCCACGCCCCGAGGGCCTCGGCCCAAGGAGTCTGCCAAGGTTTTGGGTCCCACTTGGGGGGTTATAGGAGTAGGCCGTCCTCCCCCTATTTTGAAATTTGGGGGCACATCCCCCAGACCCCCCGCCACGGGGGCTTCGCCCCTTGGCCCTCCCTTTATCCCCTCGTAGGGGAGTTAGGAGGGTTGGGGGCAAATCCCTTCCCCTGGCAAGGCTTAGCCTCAGAATTCGGCCATGACCCGCTTTATTTCGCCTACAAGGGTTTCTACGCTGAAGGGTTTCACGAGCAAGCGTTTAGCCCCAAGGCCAAGCACTTTGACCCTCGTCTTTTCCTTGTCCACTGGGCTTGCTGTTATCACTATCACCGGGATATGGCGGGTGGATGGGTCAGCCCTGAGCCTGCGCAATACCTCATACCCATCCATCCCAGGCATTTTGAGGTCCAAAAGGATGAGGTGAGGTTCATCTTCCTTCACGGCCTTGAGAGCTTCTTCCCCGCTGTAAACTCCTCTAACTTTGAAGTTGTATTTGCTAAGGGCTTCCACAAGCCAGCCCACTAAATCTGGTTCGTCATCAACTACCAGGATTTTGTTGTAGCGCCCTCCATCCAAGGCTTCCAAGATGCTCCGGACGCTCAAGATAAGCCTTTCTTCATCAAATGGCTTGACTATGTAATCAGCGGCGCCGAGGGCAAAGCCCTTTTCCGGTTCGGTTACGACTGAGACTATGACTACCGGGATGGAAGCTGTGGCCTCGCCTTTCTTAAGTTGCTCCAGAAGTTCAAAGCCATCCATATCCCCAAGGCGGATGTCCAGGGTTATGAGGTTGGGCTTCAGCTCTTGAGCAAGCCAAAGGGCGTCCTTACCTGTGAGAGCTATGGTCACTTCATAGCCTTCGGCTTCAAGGCTGTAGCGGATTAGTTCGGCTACGTCTTGGTCATCCTCTACTACCAGTATTTTGCCTTTCTTCTCCTCCCTGGGAAGTGCCTGAACTAACCTTTCTTCTACCCATTCTTCTGCGGCAATGGGGATTGTGAAACTGAATGTGGAACCTTTGCCCAGCTCACTCTGGACCCAAATCCGACCGCCATGCATTTCCACAAAAGCCTTGGTTATGGCTAAACCAAGCCCAGTCCCAGGGGTATCCCTTACCACTGGATGGTCAGCTCGGAAGAAGCGGTCAAAGACCCGAGGCAAATCTTCCGGTGCTATTCCTATGCCAGTGTCTTTTACATCTATTTGGACCATATCCCCTACTAATCTGGCGGTGACAAGCACTGAACCACCTTCAGGGGTGTATTGGCAGGCATTGCCCACGAGGTTAGTGAGGATTTGGGCCAAGCGATCTCTATCGGCCCTGAGCGGTGGGAGGTCGTCGGGAATGTCCACAGTATAGTTTAGGCTTTTCTCCCGAATGCGGTGTTCAAAAGCAAGGGTTATTTCGTCCATTATCTCCTTTAGAGATACAGCCTCAAGCTCCAAGCGGACCCTCCCGCTCTCTATGCGGGAGATGTCCAAAACATCGCTTACAAGGTTAGCGAGCCGGTCGGCGTTGTTCTTGATGATGGTGAGGAAGCGCTTCTGTTGTTCGGTCAAGGGCCCAGCAACTCCCATGTAGAGCAGGTCAGTATAGCCTTTTATGGAGGTCATTGGCGTTCGGAGTTCGTGAGAGACGGTTGAGATGAACTCGGTTTTCATCCGGTCCACTTCGGCTTCCCTGGTTACATCCCTCAGGACTGCGATTGTCCCCATTGCCCCGCCACGGCCTACTGGGGCCGCAACTAAGGATACATCCAGAACTCGGCGAGGCCCCTCTACCCTGAAGGAGGCGGTTTCGCCTGGCTCCTTAACCCTGCGGCTGTGCATAAGGAGGTCGGTGTAGAAGTTGAGGACGAAGTCCTTTTCTTCCTCTGGGGCTGCTGAGATAATGTCCCGCAGAGGTCGTTCAGCCAAAGGAACTCCCCTTACCCCAAGCATCTCTTCAGCCGAGGGGTTGAGCATAAGGATGGTGTTTTTCTCGTCCAAGACCAATATCCCATCGGTTATGGAGGAAAGGATGGTCTGTACGCGGTAAGCTTCAGCAGCTTGCTCCTGAAGCATATCGCCAAGCTTGTGGGCCTGGTCGGTTATGAGGCGGTAGAGTTCGGCGTTATTGATAGCTTGAGCTACTTGGGCTGCCGCTGCTGAGACCAGTTTCAGGTGGTCCTCGGTAAAGTAATTGGTTTCGGGGTGGAAGAGGAGTATAGCACCTAAAGCTTCTTCTCCTAAAAGCAGAGGGGTAACCAGGGCCGACTTCCTCACCATCCCTGATTCTGAAGGCAAGGGTATCCACCTGCTATCTTGGGTGACATCGGGGATTATGACCGGCTGTTTCTTTTCAATGACCCAACCGGCGAGGCCCTTCCCAACGGTAAACGGGGTAGGTTTTCCTCCCTTTGGTAAGGGCTCCCTGCGTCCGAAAGCGGCCCTGTAGATAAGGCGCCCAGTTTGGTCCAGGAGCATTATAGCCCCTTGAGGTGCGCCGGTAGCCTCATGGAGCATTCTTAAAGCTTCGTTGAGGATTCTGTCCAGGTCCAGGGTAGCAGTAAGCCTTTCAGTGATGCGGTAGAGGGTTTCCACCATGTCCCTTTCTCGTGCCAGATCCTCCATGGCTTGCTGCAATTCAGCTGTGCGCTGGCGTACCCTTTCCTCAAGTTCCTCGGCCAAGGTTACAGTTTCCTGGTACAAGCGAGCGTTTTGGATGGCTACAGCCAGCTGCCCAGCGAAAATCATAACGGCTTCAGCATCTTCAGGGGTGAAGAAACCGGGTACCTCTTTATCCACCGCCAGCTGGCCTATGACCTCCCCTTTGTATACCAGAGGAGCTCCTATCCAGGACCGGATGCGTTCAACGCCTGCCACTTTATTTAGTATGTCTTCTTCCCTGGTGTCCGCTATGAGAACAGGCCTAAGGGTTTCCTTCATCCTCCGGAAGGGGATGTTTTTCTCAGGGTCAAACGTTACTTGCAAAATCTCCTCCATTTTCTCCCCAAAACCTCTACCAGCCACAATGCGCAAGACGTTGTCTTCCAAGAGGCTGAGAGAAGCTGTGTCGTAATCCACTATGCGTTTGAGGTAGTCCAAGGCCCCATTTATAATGGCTTCAAGGTCCAGGGTTGAGCTCAATAGTTCACCCATCTCCCGAAGGGTAAGGGCCATCTCGCGGCGCTTTTTCTCCTCTTGGAACAGGAGGGCATTCTGGATAGCAACAGCTGCCTGGCCTGCTACCGTCACCAGGAAATTCAAGTCTGTAACATCAAAAGCATTTTCGCGCTCATAGCTTTGGACAACAATAACCCCAATGGCTCTATCGCCAACGATTAGAGGGACGCCAAGCCAAGAGAGAGCTTTTTTGCCTGTTAATTGCACTCCCTCAAGTTCTTTTATGCGCTCTTCCACCTTATCAGGGAGGAAAAGGGGCTCATGGGTCCTAATAATGTATTCGGTAAGGCCAGAGCCCGCTTTCCTGCTACCTCCTTTCCCCCTCTTCCCTTCATCAACGTAGTAAGGGAAAGAAACCTCGTCTTTTTCGGGGTCATAAAGGGCTACGTAGAAGTTAGTGGTGTCAATCACGGTGCTGAGGGATTCGTGGAGCCTGGAGAAGATTTCCTCCAAGTCAAGGGTTGAGCTTATGGCTTGGCTAATCTCATTGAGGGCTGAAAGCTCTCGTATCCTCCTATCTCTTTCGGCGAAGAGCATGGCCCTGGATATAGCTACAGCTGCTACATCAGCCAGAGCGGAAATCAGCCTCTTCTGGGATGGGGTGAGGAGAGTATCCAGAACCAGGATTCCGATGACACCAGCTTCAGTTTTCAGGGGTATGTTGGTAAGCTCTTTTTTGAGGGGGAATAACCCCTTTACAACTCGTGGGTCATTTTCGGCATCCTCGGTCTCAAATATCTCTCCAGTCCGAATCACTATGCCGAAGGTTCCTGTGGAAGAAGGAAGCCGGCGGTTGTTGAACTCCTGGATTATCTCTGCAGGGACATTGCGGCTCACAGCCAGGCGCAAGGTGTCAGTGGCTCTGTCCACAAGGACGATGGAGCCTTCCCTTATTCCAGCAATGGAAAGAGCTGCGTCCAAAGTTACATTAAGGACCTCTTCAAGGGAAGTGGCTTTGTTCAAGGATTCACCGGCTTGGGAGAGGAGGGATAGCTCATGAAGGCGTGCTTGGGCCTCTTGGAAAAGGCGAGCGTTATGGATGGCTATGGAAACCTGGTCAGCTATGGTCTCCAGGAAGATTACATCTTCCTCTTCAAAGGCATAAAGCCTTTCATCTTCAATATCCAAGACCCCTACAACTTTATCCCGGATACGCAAAGGGATACATAGCTCAGACTTTGGGTTCCACCCAGGGGCTGAGATGTAATAAGGGTCAAGGGAAGTGTCATTAGCCAGGCGAGTGCGGCCCGTCCTGGCCGTCCAACCTATCATCCCTTCGGTTATTTTCTGGCGCCAGAGACCAGGTTTTGCCCCTTCATATATGCCTGAAGAGGCTTTGAGGATAAGCTCCTCGCCCTTTTCGTCCAGCATGAGGATAGCCACATGGGGGTAACCGAAGTGGCGCCGTATAGCTTCTACTGCCATCTGGAGGAGTTCTTCCTCGTTCAAGATAGAGGAAGCTTCGCGAGCTACTTGAGCGACGGCTGCTTGCCTTGCTGCCCTCTTCTGAGCAGCTTGGTAAGCCAAGATGTTTTCCAATGCCACAGCTGTCTGGGCAGCGAAAGCCTCCAGCACTTCCAAGGTTGGCCGGGATGGAATACGACCATCAACGGGGTCATCTACACTTATTATCCCAAGGAGCTGGCCTGCACTGGAATACATGGGGACAAGGAGCATGTCCTCAGGATGCCATTTGCCTTCAGGCCAGGGCTCTTCCTCAGGAGGCATGGGGAGGAAAGTGTAAGTATGCAAGCCTTTAGCCCACTGCTCCTTTTTATGATGGGGGAAGAAATAGCTCTTCCCCATTCTGTATTCTTCGGTCAGGATGCTTTCAATAGCTTCCAAGGGATTGGAGACCTTCTTGAGTTCCTCCAATACTGGCACGGGTATGCCAGCTCCAGCTACCCTCCTTAAGCGCGGGGGCTTGCCTTCCACCACGCTAATGAGGACGGCTCGGAAGCCTGTGGCCTCACGGATAGCGTAAGCGGCCTCTTCCAGCACTTCCTCCAAAGGGCGGTCAGTCCGGAAGGAACGGCTCAGTTCGGCAAGGGCGGCAAGCTGTTCAGTCCGGCGGGAAGCCAAAAGGCGGGCCTCAACTTGCTCTTGGTAACGGAGGGCGTTCCCGATTGCTACTGAGGCTATTGCGGCCATCCTCTCCACGAAGCGGGCGTGCTCAGGAGTAAAGGCGTTAAGGGTTCTGCTTTCCAGGTTTATTATTCCCACAATCTGCTCTTCGTAAAAGATGGGGGTAGCCAGCTCAGAGAGGGTATCTGGTGCCCCTTGGATGTAATCCTCATCCTCCCGTACATCTCCTACCACGACCGTTTGGCCAAGCCTGGCAGCTTTGCCGTGGATACCTTCATCAATGCTAAAGCTTTTGTCCATAAAGGCTTCCGTTAGCTCTGGACTGAAGCCCTTTAAAGCCTTTATGGTATAGGAGCGGGTATTCCAATCCACTAAAGCTACGTCAACGTAATCAGCTCCTGTGGCCCTTACAGCTTCATCGCATATGGCTTGGAATATGGCTTCAAGGCTCAAAGTAGAGCTTAGGGTCTGGGTAAGCCGCACAATGGCTCCCAGCTCCTCAACCTGCCTCCGAAGCTGGCGCTCAGTAAGGCCATAAAGCCGAGCGTTCTGGAGAGCAATAGCTGCCTGGTCAACAAGAACCCTGGCCAGGTTGACAAAATCGGGGGAGAAAGACCTTGGCTCTTTCCACATCAGGGTAATTATACCAAAGGTTTCTTCCCCAACCCTCAGAGGGAATATAGCTACACTTCGTGCCCAAGGGAGAAAGTGGGGGGCAACATCATAATCTTTTCCTCTCTCTTCAATTAATAATGGTTCCCCGAGGGTAAGTAATTTGTACACTCTTGGGTCAAATCGCATCTTTGGGAGGGCTTCTTCATAGAGGCGAGGATCAACATCGGGAATGCCCCTTTGAGCTACGACCTTAAAGTTGCCAAACTCATCAAGGAGGGCTATGGCTCCAGCATCGGCGTTTAAAGCGGGGAGGAGATGCTCCAGAGCTACGTTAGCTATAGTTTCCACATCCAAAGAGCGGGCCAAGGCCTGAGCATGGCTTAAGAGGGTTTGGACCTCCAAAGTGCGGCGCCTCTCCTCCTCGTAGAGGCGAGCATTTTCCAAGGCGATGGCCGCATGCTCCCCCATCTTCTCCAGGAGCCGGCGGTGTTCTGGGGTAAAGGCTGCTAAGCGTGTGCTCTCAAGGTTTAAAACACCCACTACTTTGTTTTTAACCTTGAGAGGAATGGCCAGCTCTGAGCGAACGGAAGGGAAAACTTCTACATATGCTGGCTCTTCTGATACATCGTAGACCAGCAATGACTCCCCAGTCCTGGCAGTTTTGCCTATGATGCCTTTCTGAATCGGCCAAGGAGTTTCGGAATAAATGCCCATAGTTTCATAGGGGTAACCGCGGTAGGCTAAGACGTAGAGGTTTTGGCCATCAGGGGCAAGGCGCATGATTACCCCAGCATCAGCATTGGTTAGCTCCATTGCCCGGTCCAGGATGAGGTTTACAACTTTTTGGTAATCTAAGGAAGATGTGAGCTCTCGGTCCAGCTCCTCTATTACCCTGCTCTCGGTAACATCGTGGAATATGAGGGTAAAGTAAAGCGTTTCATCTACGAAGCTTTTGTAAGAAGTTACTTCGTATATCCGGCCTTTAAAGTTTACTTCTCCTGTGGTTTCGGAAGTTATAAGGCTAAGAAAGGCTTCCCTGGGAGCAAAAGGTTCGGCCATTTCCAGGAGGTTCTGGCCTGGATAGAAACCGAATATTTCTCTTGCTTTACGGTTGGCATAAAGCACCTCTCCCCCGGGCCTTACTACTATCGCCCCTTCTTCCACGCTTTCCAAAGCGATGCTCTCCAAAAAGCTGCGCTCCTTCGCTTTTCCTGCTTTCTGGAGGGCCCTATTTACAAAGAAGCCCCCAATGAAGGCTAAAATTGCAATTCCTAACAGCACCGACCACGCCATATCATCCTCCGCCTTTTATTGCAATATACCCAGTGGAAACAGCAAACCTCGGGTCAGGGCTGTCGGGCACAGGGGCAAAGACGGGAATCCGCTCAACCACTTGCCAGGGCAAGAGCATAGCACGCAAGCCCATATCACTACGGGGGTAATTCCTGTTGCCTACAAGCCTATAAAGGCCTTTGAATATAAGGTAGCGGAAATAAGTTCCCCTCGTGGCGCGAATGGCATCAGCATCCGTGTTCGTTACTACTAAACGGGAACCTGGAGCTACCCAGCTGTATAGGGCCTTGAAGATTTCGCGCACAGTCTCATCCGGCAGGAAGTAGATTATGCCTACCATTATGACCCCAAGTTTAGGGGCCTTGCCGAAGAACTTCTTTGCTTCAGGCAACACCTCTTCCTGAAACCTCCTAAGGTCGCCTTTTATGTACCGGACCTTTTCATTTCCAGCGAGCTTCTTCTGTGCCAACTTTACCACTTTTTCATCTTTATCTACGTAAAGGACTCGGGCATCGGGGAAAAGCTCATGGACATGGCCGGCGGTGGGCAAGCCCGCCCCCAGGACCAGGAAGTCCCTTATCCCTTCTTTGTAGAACCCCACCGCTGCTCTCTGGCCGAAAAGCCACCTTTCGTTTACAGCCCTTTTCACTGGGCCTATTCTCCTAAGCAGGAACAAAACCAGCTTCTCCCCAACGTTCAAGTCTTTCATGAGTTTAGGGTCTACCATTGCTGCCACAACTTTGGCAGTGCTTATGCTCATTTCTCTTCCTCCGCCATAGCCTTGCGTCTGGCCTCAGCGGCCATCTCCGTTATCTCCCTTATATCGGCAAAAGGCCCATCATCGGAAGTAACAACCCCGCATACGAGGTTCATGAATGGGACCTTCTTTTCCCCAAGGAGAATGTAACCTCGCTCTCGGTCTATAAAGGAGTAGAATGAATGGACATGCTCATTAAATCTGGCCTGTGCTTCCTCAATTATTGTCTTGGCATTGGCTTTGTCCGTAATGAGCACGAAGTCATCATCGCCCACGTGGCCGAGAAAATCGTTTGGGGTGCCGTCCTTGTCCACGATTTCCCCCAGCATACCGCCGACGAAGCGCAGCACATCGTCCCCGGCTACAAAGCCGTAGACTTCAGCAAATTCTCTGAAGTTCTGGATTCCGAAGAAGAGGAAAGCCCAGCCTTTCCGAGTGATAAGATTTCTCAATTGTTCTTCCACCAGTTTGCTACTGGGAAGGCCAGTCACCGGATGGCTGAGGTTTTCTCGTACAGCTCTTTGGAGGGCGTTCCTGACCTTGAGGCGCAGCTCGTCTAAATCAAAGGGCTTGGTTATGTAATCATCAGCACCCAGCTCAAGCCCGGCTAACTTGTCGGACCTTTCATCCCGCACGGTGAGGAATATTATCGGGATATGGCTGGTGCGTAGGTTGCCCCTTAGTTGCTTGCAAACTTCATACCCATCAATATCTGGGAGGTTTATATCAAGTATTATCAGGTTAGGGTTCTTCTTACGAGTTAGCTCAATCCCCTCTCTTCCGTTGTGAGCAATTTCTACATCAAACCCTTGAGAGCTAAAGTTTAACTTGAGCATTTCGGCCAGGTCTCGGTCGTCTTCAACAATTAGGAGTTTGCCCTTTTCCATAAGTCCTTCTCCTCTAAAGGATAACAGGGATGAAGCCATGTTTTTGGGCTATCTTTTCTATCTCCTCCACCTTCTCCAGGCTTATATCCCTGCCCAAGGTATAATCTTCAAGTTTGCCTTCCATAGCCAAAGCGATGGTTTCGGCCATGCAGGCGTAAACATATCCTTTGGGTAGGCCAATGTCAACCCCCAATTCCGGATTGCCCGGAGCTTTAACAGCCCCCCCTCTTAAGAGCATCAGGTCCTTCCTGGCTTTCACCTCCGGCGAGATGTTAGGGGGGATAGCGATATCGCATACTATTGCTCCTTCTTTAAGGTGCTCGGGCTTGACCAACGGTTCTGCTGAGCTTGCTGCTAACATTATTATATCTGCTTCTCGCAAGAAGGCAATCTCGGTAGTGGCGATGGCTTCGGATTTGTCAGGCAGAGACTCTTTCACTCTCTCTAAGCTTGCCATTCTTCTACCTATCATTATAATCCTTTTGACCTTTGGGGCAAAAAACCTAACGATAGCCTTGCCTATTGAGCCTGTAGCGCCTAAGACGGCAACGGTAGCTTCTTCAAGTTTCAGGGCTTTCCTCCTGGCTGCTTCTTCTGCTATCTTTACCGAAGCCGCCACCGTGTAAGAATTGCCGGTAGTGACGGGGATTGAAAGCTCTCGGGCTACAGTTATCCCCGCATCCCCCACTACCGATGTAAAAGCCCCAAGGCCAACTATTTGCGCCCCAAGTTTTTCGGCCAAGCGGCCAGTAGCGATTATCTTGCGATAGGCGAAATCGGTAGGGACCTCCAGCATTCTTTTGGCTGTCAAAGGGCAGGCCAGAAGCCAGCCTTCCACCTCCTCCCCCGTAGCCTCCGAGCGCAGTCCTCTCACTTTTGATATAACCAGCGGCGGGAAATAGCCCGAAAGGAAATGGATTAAGGGCAATGGCAAATAGGTCCCTAACAGGGGGAACTTCTTCTTAACATCGCCCCTTGGGTCTATGGGATGGATTATGAAAGCAAATTTAGCCCCTGGCATTTCCCCTCACCTGGGGTAAAGGCGCTGATGTTTGTAACCACCCTTGAATTTGTGGTGATCGCTTTCCTCGTAATAAACGTTTTTAGTAATCACGCTTCTATTTTCGGAGCGCACCAATATCACGTCTGATTCCACAGCTCTGCCAGGGTAGAAAACCAAGCCCGAGCCTATGCGGCAGTTGTGGCCGATGCAACATCCCAGGACTGGAAGGCCTGTAGACTCAAGCCCTTCTTCCCCCAAGACGTGGACAGGCTTTGGGATAAGGTTGAAATCAGTAAAGATGGTGCCTGCCCCTACGAAAGAATCCCTACCCACTACGCAGAGCTGGAGGACAGCATTCTGCGCCACCATGGAATTTTCCATGAGGACGCTCATGAACAAAGAGGCTCTGAATGGAAGATAACACCCATCGCTTACTACGCTTAAGAGCAATTGACAACCTTGCATTATGTTAACGTTGTTGCCGATTAAGCAGTTGGATATGACCACACCCGCCCCTATGGTGCAGTTATCTCCGATGTAAGTCGGCCCTTGGATTATGGCGGTTGGGTCTATCTGGGTGTTTTTGCCCACTTTCACCAGTTCCGAACACGAAAGGAAGTGCTTCCTCTCCAAGATGGAACGAATTAAAATCCTGAGCTTTACTGAAAGTTTATCGGCTTCTTTCTCCATCCTGGCCCCCTCAGCGAAGATTCCAAAGGCTACATTGGCAAAGTATATGTGAATCCAATGCTCTATGGAGAGGAAAGCTTTTAATGGAATGTAATAGACCAAATCGCCAGGAGGTGGGGCCATGTAAGTGGGGACGTGGTAAAAGCCGATTTCCCTGGCTTCGGTATCTATAACCAAAGGTTCGGCTTCTTCTTTCACTCCACGTGGGAAATACCACATATCGGCCACATATAAATCGCCTTGGCGATGTATCCCCTTCTGAAGGAGGAGGGCATAATTGGTTATGGCCTTATCGGAGGGTGAAAAGGCCACCCGGCACGGCTTATTTCTCTTCCTGGCTTCAGTTATGAAGGTTTCAAAGAAAAAGCGGTCAAAGAAGAGGTTCTCCCTGTAAACCAAGGTCTCTCGCTTATCAACTGGGGCTTCAAAGAAGGAGTTTACTTCTACCTCTTCATCGCAATAAGGGGCTAAGACATCGTGTTGATAGAGCCAGAGGGGCTTATTCATCACCCTCAAGTCTCTGGCTGGCTCGTTGAAGGGGAAAATCTTCTTCGGCTCTCTTATTATGACTTTGCGCATTTATTCTTTTGGTGTTTTGGAAATCCTGAAGCGACAAGCATCATCTCCAACAGCGATGCAGGTTATTTCTACCACTTCAAATTCTTTTCCCCCGCTGCCCCAGCGCAATCCTTCTTCCAGGATTCCAGCTGCAGCATGGCAACAGGGTGCCTCAGTGTGGCGGCCCCAGCATACGGCACAGCGTTCGTTTATCCAGATAAAATGGTGCTCATCCTCCTCAAGCCGAACTATTTGGTCACTGAACCGGTTGAAAGTTTCGGCGAAAGCATTGAGTCCTACTTTCATCTTGACGTTAAGGGGCAGGACCCTCAGAGCCAAATCGGCAATGCCAAGGACAGCGCCGAACTCTTTAAGGCCGTATTTGAAAGTGGCACCGCCAGCTTTATGGGCCAAGATGCGACCGCTTTTCACCCCATAAAGCTTTTCCAGCGCTTCCTGAATTGCAGCGAAGGCTTCAAAGCTGAACTCTTTGTTTAAGTTGTTGGGAGGGAGCTTGTCCACAAGGTAAGAGAGGCCAGCTTCGGTGAGGACAGCGTTAACCCCTGCTCTACCTAAGGCTTCTTCCAGCCCCATAAGGTAAGCTCTGGCCATCTTGTTGGGGTAGTAATACTGTGGCTTAAGTTCCTCCATCTTTACCTCCTTTAAGGTTTGTGAAAATAAGCCGGTTGAAGCCCGGCGGATCATCTAACATAGGGAAATGGCCACAATGAGGCAGAAGCTCAACTTTCGCTCCAGGTATCTTTTCCACTAACTTGGCTTGCCCAGGGTCCACTATGTTATCCCTAAGGCCATAGATTCCGAAGACAGGGGTCTTAACTTGGGCAATATAGGGCTTAAGGTCGGTCTGATACAGGGAGTTTATGCTCTGGAAGAAAGAAGCCAACGTAATCCGAGAAAGGTCTTTAAGGAGCATTTCGTACCATTCCTGCCACGGGCGAGTGGTCCTGGGCGCCATGGCTTTGAGCATGGTGCGGAAAAACCAAGGGCTATTCCAAGCCAAAAAGGCCAATTGGGGAACGGCAGCCATTTTTAGTAGTAAGCTTAAGGATTTGCCTTCAATTGGAGAACCGACAACCCCTACTTTTTTCACTTTCTCCGGCTTATTTAGGGCAACACTCAACGCTACCGTCCCACCCATGGAATGCCCTACAAGGGAAGCCTCCTGAATTCCAAGCCTATCAATGAAATCAATGACTAAAAAGATGAAGTCCTGAACTTTAAAGCTTTCCCGCCTGCGGTCCGATTCTCCAAACCCCCAGAAATCAAGGGCGTAAACTCGGTAGCTTTGGGAGAGTTCCCGCATGGTTTCAAGCCAATAGCCCCAAGAGCCAAGCCAGCCATGCAGGAGGATTACGGGCTCGCCCCTCCCTAAAACTTCGTAATGGACTATCCCCTGCTCAGTAACCACCGAGGGCAACTCTAACCCTCTTCCAAAAGTTCTAAAACTAAGTAAAGCAGCTCCAAAAGGACCCTTTTTACACTCTCTTTGTTTGTGGCTACGCAGGGTATAACTTTCACATCGCTGTTTAGGCGCAAAGCTATCCTTAGGTCCTCTGGAGGCCAAGCGTCAGGCAAATCCTGTTTATTTGCTGCCACTACATAAGGGACTTTTGCGTAGCGACGGAAGATGTCCAAGATATAGCGAGCTTCACGGAAAGTCTGGGGGCTTGTGCTATCCACCATTACTACAAAACCCAGCATCCCTTCCGAGAGTATATCCCACATGAAGTCAAAACGCCTCTGCCCTGGAGTCCCGAAAAGGTAAAGGACAAGGTTTTCATCTACCGTAATCCGGCCGAAGTCCATGGCCACAGTAGTTTGCTCTTTGATAGAGCGAAACTCGTCGGTAATCTTGCGTTCGGTAGAAACTACTTCTATTTCGCTTATAGTCCGTATGAACTGGGTTTTTCCTGAGTTAAATGGGCCAGTCACTACGATTTTAACTGCTTGCATAGGCACTTCCTTTACAAGCGTTTTATCCGGTCAATAAGTCGCTGAACAAGCCCTTTGCTAACCTTAGGAGGAGCTTGAAGGGCAGGCGGTAACTCTGGAGGAGGAGCTTTTGGAGCACCCGCAGGAGGAACCAATTCCACAAGCCCAGCCGAGAGCAAGCCATATACGATTTTCCTAATTTGGTAATCGCTCATGGAATTGTAGCGGGCTATCTGGCGGATGGTGTTCTGAGGATTGATGTAGGAGATAACTCGCCATTCATCTACAGTAAGGCTTATGTTGCGGATCGCTGTCTTGGGGTTTTCCGTGAACTTGAGGGCCATGTCCAAATCCGGTATTTCCTCCTGGAGAATCTCCCACTCCTTCTGCCGCCTTGTCCCCTCCAGAATCAAATTGGCTAAATCTATGGACACAGTTAGCTTATCTCCATCGGGCAAAACATCCGGTTCAAAGGAAAAGGCACCGGTTTGCCAGGTGAAAAGTTCGTAAACTATTTCCAAAAAATGCCTCTGGAGGCATTCCAGGACATCTTCCTTGGTTAGGTAGCCTGTGCTTATAGCAATCAAAGCTTTTTCTTTATCCGACTTGAGGCGGGAGCGAGCTTCAATCTCCAGGACCTGCTCCCGAGAGAGCTTTCCAGCCCGGAAGAGGAGGTTAAGGATTCCTTTCTCCTCGGAATCCTTAACGGCGTAAATGAGCTTTCCCCCTTTAAAGTAAAGGGTAACCTTTTTGCCATCCCGCTCTAAAGTGAGGGCCCCAGTTTTGCGGGCTAAATGGACCAGGTTGAAAAGCTTGGTTATATCAAAATCTTCAAGCCTCCCCTTCAAAGCCATGATTTTCCCCGGCTTTATCCTGGGCTTTTGTGTTATAATGATAACACGGATGGTTTCCTAACGCAAGTTCACAAGGCCAAAAACAAATGGATACTGAAGCCCAGTCTCAAGTAAACGGAGAGGAAGAGGGCAAACCATTTTTTCCTCAAGTATGGCGACTCCGAGCGGTTGCCATACTTTGAGCCCATGGCGCAAATAGAGGTGGTAATAGTTTGCCTACCTTCTCAATTGAGGGGCATGGGCCAATCTCATAATGAGGAGGAAAATCATGAACGAGTTGCTTCGGAAAGTAGCCTTTGAAGCAGCCATTAGAGCCGGTAATATCGCTGCCTCAGCCCTGGAAAAGCCAAGGGAGGTCCAAAAGAAAGGGCCACGAGATATCGTTACCGATGCCGATTGGGCCGCCGAAGAAGCGATTATAGCAACTATAACTTCTCACTTCCCGGACCACTCCATATGCTCCGAGGAAAAGCCATTTCAACAGGGCGATTCCCCCTATACCTGGTACATTGACCCTCTGGATGGGACTACTAATTACTTTCATCGCCTCCCGTTTTTCTGCACCTCGGTGGCTTTGGCTAAGGAGGGAGAATTAGTTTTGGGGGTAGTATATGAACCTTTAGGCAAGCGCTTGTTCTGGGCCGAAAAAGGCAAGGGGGCCTACCTTAACGGTAAGCCTTTGAGAGTTAGCCCAACCTTTTCCCTTGAGGATAGCCTAATAGGGGTGGACTTGCCACGCTTTCAAGCTCTACGGCTCGGCTTTGGCTCCCTATTACCCGAGCTTATAGGGAAAGTGGGCACGATAAGGGCTATGGGTTCAGCAGCACTGGGGCTATGTTTTGTGGCTGCCGGCTGGCTTGACGCTTACTTCCACCTTTCCCTCAAGCCTTGGGATTTGGCCGCCGGAGCTTTAATCGTAGAAGAAGCCGGGGGAAAAGTTACCGAAGTAGATGGTAAGCCATGGAATGTTGAAGCCAAGGCCCTTTTGGCTTCTAACGGCTCATTACACGAAGAACTTCTGAAAATCCTTGCGAACTTTACCGAGTCCTAACCCAGTCCACTTGGTAATGGCAAGCAGGAGAATCAGCTCTGTGTTCAATTGTCACCCTTGGGCTTATCTCCACACCCTTTTCATCAATCACCACTACATGCCAAATGGAAGGCTCGGTGCTGAGGATGACATCATAATAGCCTTGGTCGGGGCCTCCTTTGGAGATGGTGGTCGCCTCGTAGCCCCAGGGGTTGAAGACTTTTACCCTTACTCCTGCTAAGAGGTTACCCGAAGCATCTTTTATGTAACCGAAAATGCTTCCCCCTATGCATCCCCTCTCCACAGCAGGCCTTACAGGGCCTGACAATGTGAATAGATAGTGAGGCAATGTGGGGGTAGGGGTTGGGGCTGGACGAGGGGTAAAAGTAGGCGTAGGGGGTGGAGTAAATGCAGGCGTAGGGGAGGGGGTCGGCGAGGGCAAGGGAGGAGTTGGGGAAGGGGTTGGAGATGGGGTAGGAGTTGGGGTAAAGATTTGGATTACTTCTGTGCGGGAGCGGGTTATGTAAGAGAAATTCCAAATCATAAAAAGCGCTGTGCTAGCCATTATGATGAGCATAAGCAAAATCAGAAAGAACGCCAGCACGTATTCACGGCTTCTCATGGCGGTAATCCCTGTAAAGGTTGTTCTCGTAAATGTACCTTTCAACCTCCGGCGGGACCAAATACTTTATGGGCAAGCCTTCACGCACCCTCTGCTGAATCTCGGTGGAGGAGATGCCAATTTCCGGGGCTTTTATGAAGATGACTTGCTCCTTTATCCCAGGTATGAGGCTGTCAAGGGCGTCTATATCTACACCGTAACCGGGGCGGTTCACGGCTATTATCTTGCAGAGCTTTATAAGCTCCTCAGGCTTGTGCCAGGTTAATATCCCAGCCAATGAATCCACCCCCATGATGAAGTAAAGCTCTACATCCGGCCCCATTTCTTCCCGAAGCATGGCCATAGTATCAACCGAGTAAGAGGGCCCCGGCCTGTTGATTTCAATTGGAGAAATTTCAAAGTAAGGGTTGGAAGCTATGGCCAGCTCCACCATTCTGTAGCGGTGATGAGCAGGGGAGTAAGGCCTCCTAAGCTTGTGAGGAGGGTTGCCTGCAGGGATGAAAATGACCTTAGCCAGGCCTACTTTAACCCTCGCTTCCTCAGCTATAATTAGATGCCCGTAATGGATGGGGTCAAAAGTCCCCCCAATTACCCCTACTCTCTCCATTCCAGCTCCACATTTCCTATTATGACTGTGTCACCGTCTTGGATGCCCATCTTGCGCAACGCTTTTATCACCCCGAGTTTCTCCAGCTTGCGGTGGAACAAAGCAAGCGCTTCTTCTTGGTCCCAGTTTACAGTTGCCGTTATCTTTTCCACCTCCTGTCCCGTGACTTTCCACACTCCTCCTTCCCTGATTACCGTAAATGGCAGCTCTTTCTTCGTGACAGGGACAACTTCTTCCTCCAAGGGCGGCAATTCCTTAGGCATCTCTTGAAGCAAAGCGGCAACAGCTCTCATCAATTCCCACACACCTTCACCTGTAGCGGCGGATATGGGGTAGACGCCATAGCCTGCTTCTACCAAAGCATCCCTGACTTTGGGCCACTTTTCCCGAACTTCCGGTATGTCCATTTTGTTGAAGGCTACGATTTGGGGTTTAGCGGCCAAACGCTCACTGAAAAGGGCGAGCTCCCTGTTTATAGCTTCAAAGTCCCTGAGCGGATTAGGACTAAGGCCATCCAACAGGTGGATTATGGCCCTGGTGCGCTCTATGTGGCGCAAGAATTTGTGCCCGAGCCCTGCCCCCCTGTGCGCACCTTCTATGAGGCCTGGGATATCGGCCAGGACGAAGTCGTAATCCCCTACCGTTACCACGCCCAAGTTCGGTTCTAAGGTGGTAAATGGATAGGGTGCTATCTTTGGGCGGGCAGCAGTCACTGCGGCAAGGAGGGTGGATTTGCCCGCGTTGGGAACGCCCACTATCCCAACATCAGCTATGAGCTTGAGTTCGAGGTAAAGCCAGCGCTCTTGGCCTGGCTCTCCCCTTTCGGCGAACCTTGGCGCTTGGTTAACGGGGGTGGCAAAAGCGGCGTTGCCTCTGCCACCTTTTCCACCCTTAGCCACTAAAACCTTCTGCCCTGGCTCTACGAGGTCGGCTATGAACTCGCCGGTATTAGCATCCCTTACCACTGTCCCAAGGGGAACTGGGATGTAAAGGTCTTGGCCGTTTTTCCCGGCTTGTTTTTTGCCTCTACCGTGCTGCCCGGATTGAGCCTTGAAGTGAGCGCGTTTCTTGAAGTGAATAAGGGTATTAATGTGCGGGTCGGCAATGAGGTAAACATCTCCCCCTTTGCCTCCATCTCCCCCATCGGGCCCACCGAAAGGGACAAATTTCTCCCTCCGGAAGCTAACGCAGCCGTTGCCTCCGTCCCCGGCTTTGACGTAAATTTTGGCTTCATCAAAGAACATGGCCTCAGTTTTTCCTCAAATTGCATTATACACCGAAGGGCTTGGGAATTCAAAGCCAATGTGATATATCTTGAGGCTTTCCGGTTGCCCGGCGGGGTGGTTGTTTCTGGCCGCGGGATAGGGCGGAGAGCGTAGGGTAACTATGCTTCCTCATCCCACTTCCGTTGGCTGAGGGTTCGCCAGGGTTTTGAAGTCCACTCGTGGGCCGGATTTAGGATAGGGCAGCTCGCCTTTTCTTCACGCCCTTTGCAGGGGTTTACGGGGGTCGGCGTAGGCCGACCCTTGGCTGAAGGCCAAAGGAGGCCGATTTCAATCGGCGTGAAAAGGAGGCTTAGCTTGGTGTTTTCGCATTTATGGCTTATAATGAAGCCAAAAATCCGGGAAGGCAAGGGCAAATGAAGAAAATCCTGCTCCTTTCCCTTGTTACAGTGCTCATACTTTCGGGCTTGGGGGTTTACTCCTTTTACGTTTACAAAACCCCTATCAGCGAGCCTCCGCAGACAGTCCTACCGGAGGAAGTCCCAAGGTTTGTGAAGTTCAGCGGCAAAGTTGTGCCTCTTAGGGAGGCAAGGCTTTCTTTCCCCATAGCCGGAAGGATAGCGAAGGTATACGTGCAAGAGGGGGAGCAGGTAAAAGAAGGGGCGGAACTTGTTTCCCTTGAGGATTCTCTCCTCCGGATAGAGCTGGCAATGGCTGAGGCCGAGTTGGAAGAGGCCAAGCTGGAATTGGAAGCCCTCAAGCTCTCCCCAAGTGAATTAAGCTCGGTGGAATTGGAATTGCAGGAAGCAAAGGCCTTAGTGGAAGAAGCTAAAGCCGAATTAGCGGCGGCCCAGGCGGAGCTCAGAATCGTTGAAGCTGGTCCCTCCGAGGATGAGTTACGCATCGCTAAAGCCGAAATGGATAGAGCCGAGGCCATAATGCGTCAAGCCCAGGCTGAATACGACAAAGTGGCCTGGGCACCTGGCATGGGAGCAAGCCCGCAGGCCATAGCTTTGGAACAGGCGACCCTTAACTATGAGCTGGCTAAAGCCCGCTACGAAGCCCTCCTTAAAGGCCCAAGTGAAGACCAAAAAGAGGTAGCAAGCTCCAAAGTTAGGGCAGCCTACGCTCGCCTCAGGGCTGCTGAAGCCCGGCTTGCCAGTGTTCAAAATCGCTACAATAGCCTTAAAAATGGGGTTGAACAGAAGAAAGTTGCTTTGGCCGAAACCAAAGTCAAGATGGCCGAACTCAAGGTTCAAGCTGCACGCCTTCGGCTGGAGCAAGCTACTTTGAGGGCACCATTTAGTGGAATCATATGGAACGTGTGGAAAAGCGAAGGGGAGGGGGTATCACCCGAAGACCTCGTAATAACCATGGGGGATGCTTCCGCGCTCAAAGTTGTAGTGACGGGGCTGAGCCAAGAGGACATCAATCTGGTCCAAGAAGGGCAGGAGGTCACGATCACAATACCCTCACTTTCAAACCTGACGCTCCCGGGCAAAATTGAAAGCGTAGTCCCTTCCTCTTCTGGCGAAGCGCGGTATAATATGTATGTAAAAGTCACAGCTTTCACCCCCCAGGTTAAGTGGGGGATGACAGCCATTGTGGTGGTTAGCGTGCGATGAAAAAAGAGGAAACGGAGAAAATTCTTGCTTTGCTCAAAAGCGAAGGGAAAAGGCTTACAAGCAAGCGGGCCTTAGTTTACCAGGTAATCCAGGAAAGCGAAAGCCATCTTCCGGCTGAAGAGATTTACTTAAGGGCCAAGGCTATAGACCCTAACATAAGTCTTTCCACGGTCTACCGGACTTTGAACATACTAAAGGAACTTGGCCTGGTGCGGGAACTCCACCTGGATGAGGAACATCACCACTACGAGCTGGTGGGGGGTACTGCTCACTACCATATGATATGCTCCCAATGCGGCAAGGTGGAAGAATTCAAAAGCAAGCTTGTGGAGAGGCTGACGGAAGAGCTGGAGAAAAACTACGGGTTTGAAACCAAATCAATCCACATAGACTTTATAGGGCTTTGCGCCAATTGTCGTTCCAAAACTTAATAGTTTAAAGGCGATGACGGAGAATAGTAGGCAGCCGTTCCGGCCCACAGAGAGTCGCCGGGGCTGAGAAGGCGATGGCCGGTGGTTGCCGAATCCCCTCCCGAGCTGCAGGAGGAAAGGTCCGAAAGGGCCGAGTATGCTGTGCCGGAAGGCCCCCGTTAAAGGGCCATAGAGGCCATAGCTAAGGCTATGGCGAAGAAAGGTGGCACCACGAGGGCGTGAAGCTTCTCGTCCTTTCGGGCGGGAAGCTTTTTTGCTATAAAGCCCGAAAACTCAAGTAAGGAGGTGGGATTATGTTGGACCTGGATTTCATAAGAACGCACCCCGATGAAGTAAAAGAGGCCTTGATCAAACTGAACACCGATGCCCCCATTGACGAAATCCTGGAGTTGGACAGGCAACGGAGGGAAATTTTAAAAGAACTTGAAGAATTGCGCCATCGCCGAAAGGTCGTCTCCAAAGAAATCCCAACGGTAAAGGATGAAGCAAAACGCCAAGAGCTGAGCGAAGAAATGCGCCAGGTCAGAGAGAGGATAAGCGAACTTGAGGAAAAACTCAGGACCGTGGAAGAAAAGCTCTACGAGGACTTGCTCTGGGTCCCGAACATGCCTCACCCCAAGGTCCCCGTGGGCAAGGATGAGACGGAAAACGTAGTAGTGCGGACATGGGGCGAGCCGAGGGAATTTGACTTTGAGCCATTACCACACTGGGAGTTAGGGGAAAGGCTTGGAATCATTGACTTTGAAAGAGGGGTTAAGATTTCAGGCTCTCGCTTCTATGTCCTTAGAGGCCTGGGGGCCAAACTCCAACGCGCTCTAATAAACTGGATGTTAGATGTCCACATAAACGAACACGGCTACACCGAAGTCTATCCCCCTTACCTGGTCCGAAGAGAATGCCTCATAGGGACAGCCCAGCTACCCAAGTTCGCCGATAACCTCTACTACGATGCTGAGGATGACCTGTGGCTCATCCCCACAGCGGAAGTGCCTGTCACTAACCTTTACCGGGATGAAATCTTACCCCCTGGCTCCCTGCCCATTTACCACGTAGCTTACTCGGCCTGCTTCCGGCGGGAGAGGGCTGCGGCCGGAAAAGATACGCGAGGGATAAAGCGGGTCCACCAATTTGACAAAGTGGAACTGGTGAAGTTCGTAGAACCTCACACATCCGACGAAGAGCTGGAAAAGCTCATAGCCGATGTGGAAGACCTCTGCCGTCGGCTCAACATACCTTATCGGGTTGTTCAGATGTGCACTGGAGACTTGAGCTTCTCGGCAGCGATAAAGTATGACATTGAGCTTTGGGCGCCTGGGTGCAAGGAATGGCTTGAGGTAAGCTCTTGCTCTAACTTCTTGGATTTCCAAGCGCGCAGGGCCAACATCCGCTATCGCCCCGCCCCTGACGCTAAACCTCGCTACGTCCACACTTTGAACGGGAGCGGACTCGCCCTGCCCAGGACCATGATTGCCATTTTGGAAAACTATCAGCAGAAGGATGGTTCAATCGTCATACCAGAAGTGCTGCGCCCCTACATGGGGGGAATAGAGGTGATAAAATGAGCTGGAAAGATAAAGCCTCGGCTTACCTGCCAGAAGTGGAGAGGTTTCTGCAGGAGATTGTAAGGGGAGGAGAAGGGGAACTGAGCCGTCATTACGGGATGATGCGCTACCACATGGGGTGGGCCGACGAGAACCTTAAGCCAGCTTTGGCTTCCACAGGCAAGAGGCTTCGGCCTCTCCTTTGCCTCCTGAGCTGTGAAGCTTCCGGGGGGGATTGGCGGGAAGCCATCCCCGCCGCCGCAGCCTTGGAGCTTGTCCACAATTTCTCCCTCGTCCACGACGACATCCAAGACCGCAGTCCGTTCCGTCGGCACCGCCCTACGGTTTGGAAATTGTGGGGGGAAGCGCTGGCTATAAACGTGGGTGATGCCTTGCTCATCTTGGCCTGCAAGGCCCTGGAGAAACTTCCACTTAACAAATTCAAGGAATGCTGCCGAATTTTGAACGATGCTTGCCTGATGCTTACGGAAGGCCAATTCCTGGACCTTGCCTTTGAGAAGAGGGAAAGGGTGAGCATTGAGGAATACATGGAGATGATAAAGCGAAAGACCGCAGCCCTCATGGCCGCTTCGGCTCAGATAGGGGCCATCATAGCTACGGAGGATAGGGAGGTAGTGGAGAGCTTTAGGCGCTTCGGCGAGAACCTGGGGATGGCCTTCCAGATGCAGGATGATATCCTTGGGCTCTGGGGCGAGGAAGCGGTAACCGGTAAGCCGGTCGCCGATGACTTGCGCCAGCGCAAGAAGACCCTGCCGATAATCTATGCCATGGAGAAAGAACCGCTTTTGCAATCCCTCTTAGCTGGGGCTGAGTGGGGTGAGGAGAAGGTCTCTGAGGCGTTGGAAATCATAAACCGCTCCGGGGCCAGAGAGTTCACCGAAAACCAAGCCCTTAGCTTTTACCAAAAAGCCTTGGAAGAGCTGGAAGGGCTTGGCCGGGATTCAGAAGCGGTGCAAGCCCTAAAAGAGTTAGCCTCTTTCATGGTGGGGAGAGAGTACTGAGCCGACTAATAGATGCTTTGCCTTGGCACATGCGCAGATAGGGGCAAAGCAAAACGTCATTGCGAACGAAGCAATCCCCAACCGTCAAGGGGATTGCGTTGGGTGTTTCGCACCTTCGCAATAACCCGATGGGGCAGACTATGAAGGGCAAATGGCTCGCTCTTGCCTTAATCCTAATAGGCTTTGCCCTGAGGCTCTGGGGCCTTTCCTCCCAGCCAATCTGGTGGGATGAAGCCCGCAACATAGTGGTTGCCTCCCGGCCGCTTAAAGCTATACCGAGCTCCGGCGAACTGGATATCCATCCACCACTCTACTTCTTCCTCCTCCACTTCTGGATGCGCCTCGGCGGATGGATTCCCCCTGAAGCGGCCATAACTTTGGACGAAAACGGTTCCCCCCACGACCAAGCTTTCGCCTTCTTCTTGCGTTTCCTCTCCCTCGCTTTCGGGGTGCTTAGCCTACCCCTTCTCTTCAGGATTGGGGTCAAGCTTGGGGGGCAGAACCTGGCAGCTCTGGCCTTGGCTGCCTTTTCTTTGGCTCCTTTCTGGGTCATTGAAGCCCAGCAAATCAGGATGTACACCACTATGGTGGCTTTCCTCTTGGTTTCGGCGGCCATCCTTTGGGAAGGGACGAGGGAGCAAGAGGCTTGGCAGTTCGCGGGGTTCGGAGCGGCCGCTGCCTTAAGCTTATTGACCCATTACTCGGCGTTTTGGGTTCTGGCTGGGTGGGCTTTCTTCCTCGCCATTTGGTCGTTGAAGAAGGGGCTAAGGGGCTTCGCTTTGACCTTTTTAGCCTTTGTCACAGCCTTAGCCCTCTTTCTCCCACAGCTTCCCAGGGCTTTGCAACAAACCTTGGGCTACGCTAACCTTAACTTGACCATCCCCAGCTTGCCTTTTTTCCTAAAAGGGCTTATCGCAGCCTGGGGGATATCTCCACAGCTCATCGTTCCCCTTTCTCTCCTGGGCGCTTTTGCCATCATTGCCTCAAAGCGGTGGGAGCAAGCCCTCTTCCTCCTTAGCTGGCTGGTGATACCTGCCGGCCTCTATTACCTTTCCTTCTTCCAAAAAGGCGGAGCTTTTGAACCCCGCTACATTGCCGGCATTTCTCCTGCCCTCTACCTCCTGGTCGGCGCGGCGGCTTGGGAGAGAAGAGGGCCAGCTTGGGCCATAGGCCTTGCTATAACAAGCCTGTTCGTTTCAGGCCTTTGGAAGGAAGCCAAAACACCCTCTTTTATCCGCGAGGACTCCCGAGCCTTAGCCTTTTACCTATACTCTCACACCTCCCCAGCCGACGTCATCATAACCGATGCCCCATTTCCCCTCAACCTTTACTGGCCCGGCTTTCACCCCCATCGGGAGAACTTTGCCAGGGCCTTCTATCTCTTTGCCGACCCCTACTCTCTGCCCGCTACCCTTTCAGAGGTGACGGAAGGGAAGAGGCAAGCTGTCCTCGTCCACTGGTTCAAATCAGATGCCGACCCCAGGGGGATAATCAAGCTTTTGCTGGACAAGCATGGGGAACTTTTGGAGGAAGCTTCCTTCACCGGCTACCAAATTTGGCGGTACAGGCTTCCGGAAGGGAAAATCACTTTCTCCTTTGCTCCTTCGCCTGAAGAGATTGGGGCCAAGTTTGGGGACTTTTTAATCCTGGAGAAGGCCGATTGGGGAGGCAGAGAGCCGACCCCTGTTTCCTCTTCGCCGGATTCGCCTTCTGTAGCGCCAGGCCACAACGTATGGATAGCCCTATACTGGCACCTTGCCCAACCTACAGCCGAAGCTCTCAAAGTGGCAGGTTACTTGCGCGATGGAAGGGGTTTGCTCCTGAGCCAGGATGACCGCTGGCTCCTAAACGACCGCCACCTAAGAACCCCCTTCTGGGGCAGTGTCAACCGCTCGTGGGTCTTCCTCTCAATCCCCGTCCCCCTCGGGACCATTCCAGGCCGGTATTGGGTTTCAATTGCGGTCTACGGAGAAAGCTCTGGGGAACGGCTCCCAGTTTTGGACCCAATCGGTAACCCTGCCGGGACGGAGCTAAGGTTAGGGCCGATAGAAGTTGTAAAGCCCGTAAAAGCTACTCCTCCCTCTGCGCTTCAGGTCCAATCCCCTTGCCGGATTGAACTGGGAGACTTAGCCTTCTTGGGGCACGGGGGGTTTCCTCCAGAGCTTGCCCCAGGGCAATCCCTCTTTCTCAAAAGCTACTGGGAAGCCCTAAAGCTTGGCGTCCCTGCTCCTTTTGAGTTTTCCTTACTGGATGAAAGCGGCAAAATTGCCACCGTATGGGAAGTGAGCTTATCGGGCAAGGCGGAAGCGGAAGGTGAAGCTTGGTGGGAGTGGGTTGAGTTGCCCATACCTCCAGATATTCCGCCTGGAAAATACAGGCTTGCCCTGGGTGGCCAAACAATCCCTGGAGAAATCTCAATCAAAGGGAGACCCCGCCTCTTTTCCCCTCCTCCCTACCCCCCTATTAGGGGGGTTATAGGGGGTTTGGAAATCCTCTTCGGCCGGGGGATTGCCCTCAGAGGCTACGAAATCGGCCGCGAAGGCGGCAAGCTAAAGTTGACTTTGCTCTGGGAATGTCGGGAGCGAATCCCCGACTCTTACACCGTCTTCACCCACCTTCTGGACGAAGGGGGCCGCTACATAGCCGGCCACGATTCTCCACCCGATGGAGGGAATGCTCCAACCACCTCCTGGCTTCCCGGCGAATTCATAGTGGATGTGCATGAAATACCTTTGCCCTCAGAGCTCAAGCCCGGCCAATATTTTCTTGAGATTGGCCTTTACAAGCCCTCTCCTGAGGGATTGCTCAGACTGCCCACATCCCAAGGGAAGGATTCGGTCCTCCTCCCCTTTAGCCCTTGAGAGCGGGCTATGTCCACAAGGGCCATGATTCCCCCGCAGACTAATGAATGCCCGCCCAAGAGGACTGGGATTGCCGCCTCTTTGGCTGCTTGGGTAAAATCCCTGAGCCATGGGTCCGAAATTTCCTCTGGAATCATCAGATCCGAAGCGAACCTTTCCTCATCCGGTGGCCATATTCCCCGGTGGGCCATAAGCACCCTTGTATCAATGATTGCAGCTTTAGCCATTTCCGCTGCCCTTTGGAAGAACCCCTCCGGCCCCAAGGTTTCTACAAGGCAGCCCAAGAGGGAGCGAACTTCTCCTCTGGCCAGCCTCCCGCTGGAGCGCATCCCTCGCTCTTCGCTTATAACCCTTGTTCGGCAGAGGGCTTCCCTCTCCAGCCTCTCCCAGGCATAACTTGGCACCCTGCCCGCAGCCAAAATGAAAGCATTTTCATCCCTGAGGACTTCAGCGATTCTCCACACGACTTCGGCATCAAACGGCAACTTCTCCACAAAGGAAGCAATCTTTCCTTCAAGCCACGGATAGGCTTTGAGGATTAGGAGGTCCGAAGGCGTGTCTATATCAAAAGTTGTGGCCGTAGAACGAGGTGGGATTATCGGCCTAAGGCCGGCCTCATCCCAAAGCCTCCAGGCCAAATCATTGTCGGAAGAAGGCGGGATGATTTTTCCCAATGCTTCAGCCGGAGAAAAACCAACCCAATCGCTGGAAAAGAGGTTATTGGCTACTAAAACGCCATCGTTTTCCAAGAAAGAGGCAATCTGGGCTAAAAACGAGGAAGGAAGCAACGGGATAGAAGCAGCCCCAGTGTAAAAAACTTTGCCAAGCCTGTATTTTGAAACAAGCGCAAGCAGCCTCTTCCCGAAATGAAAATCCCCCTGGTCCAGGTCCACTACTGCCCCCAAACTTTGGAAAGCCTCCGCTGCCTCTGGCCAATTCGTGGCCACAATTATGGGGTCAAAGCGGCTGACCTTCTTGGCTTTCTCCACCGCATCAATAGCTGCTGCCAAGCGGGCCTCGGAAAGGAGCTCGCTTATCTTCCCTCCCCCCTTCTTTGCCACCATGACTATGAACCCAATCATGCCTTCCGCTCCCCTTTCAAAGTCAGGAGCCAAAGCACAATTGAGGTAATGAGCCAGAGTAGAAGGATGGCTAATAGCTTGTAGAGGCGGGTCGGCAGAATGAAAACCAAGATTCCGAAGAACAAGCTCACCCCGTAATAGGCTAAAACTACCTGACTCTGAGAAAAGCCGAGGTCATGCAGGCGGTGGTGGAGGTGGCGCCTATCGGCCTGGAAAATTGAGCGGCGGAGGCGAATCCTCTGGAGGATAATCCAAGCCACGTCCATTATGGGGACTCCCATCACCAAGAGGATTGTGGCGACCTTAGCCCCGGCCACTATGGACAAAGTCCCCAAAGCATAGCCTAAAAAGAAAGAGCCGCAGCTTCCCATGAAAACCTTGGCGGGGTGAAAATTGAATGGCAAAAACCCCAGGGTTGAACCCAGGAGGGCCAAGGGCAGAGGCACTACACTCAACTGCCCTTCCCTCCACATATGCAGCGCTAAAACCGCCGAAGTTATTGCCCCAACCCCGGCCGCAAGCCCGTCAAGTCCGTCCAGAAAATTCACCGTATTTATCATCCCCGAAATCCAAAAAATGGTGAAGGCCACCACAAATGGGAAGGGGAAAATCACCAGCTGATTGGTGAAGGGATTCATCACCCTCTCAATGAAGACCAAGAAAACGATGGCGATGAGGGAAGCAATAAGCTGGCTTAAGAGGTGGAAAATTGGCTTGAGGTCAAACTTATCGTCCAATAGCCCTACCACAAAGGTGAAAAGAGAACCCAAGATGACTCCAGTGAGCCTGGTGAGCTCTTTCGGGTCGTTGCGTGGAGGGATTAGAGAAGGCGGTAGGATAAGCGTAAGGGTCACGGCAAGCGTAAAGGAAGCAAAAAGGGCTATTCCACCCAAGCGCGATTTTACTCCTTTGTGAACCCTCCTGCCCCCTGGCATATCTACAGCTCCCCATTTAAAGCCGAGGGGTATGGTGGCGGGGGTCAGCAGGAGGGATGTAAGGAAAGCGACACCGAAAACAATAGCGAAACAAATCACCTTTTGACCCTCACCATCAATTCTTGCAGGAGCCAGTGGAACGCAAGGCAATAGAGAAAATTGCGGGAGTAAAGGAAAATTACACCTGTTGCCACCGCCAAGCTCCCGATGCGGAAGATAGTTGAAGGATTTGGCTTCCCTTTCAGGTTTAGAAATAGCTCGCCGATGGCTAAAATCAGCCCTGCTAAAGTTCCGCTGGCCAAGCCTAAGAGGGGTATAGCGAAGGCTCGGTAAAAGGCCCAGTGGGTTTGTAAGTAAACGGCTTGCTTGAATCCAAGCAGGGCCGAATAATTTGTCCCTGCTTCTGTATTTACTCGGCGGCAAAAGAGCATGATAGCCGAAAATAGCAAGGCAAAGAAAAGGGCTGCCTGGATTGAGGGCCCAATCCCACCAAGCCAATCAAGGTGGGTAAAGCCCATGAACCGAGGCAGGATAGCTCCTCTCAAGAGGGCGAAGGCTGGGATTCCCAGGAAATAAAGCCCAAGCGCAAGCTCCTCAAGCCCCTCTGCCCAAAGCTTTTGCGGCCTCCTGGCTGCCCACAGCGGTGCAAGGTAATTAGTCCCAAGGCCATAAAGGCCCAGGGAAAAAGCAACCCATAGCCCAGCTTCCCAGCGGTAATCCATAAACTATTCTCCCTGGCCTTTAGACCACAGCTCCAAGTAATCGCCGAGCCCTTTAAAGGCCGCTCTTTGCATTGTAGCGGGCTCGTAAACAACTGCTATCAACTTGGAAGGCTCTCCCACTCCCTTGGAAAGAACCTCCAAGGCGTAGCGGGTTGTGAATTCACCTGCTTTTAGTTTATCCGGAGAAACTAACAAAGCCAAAGGCGCATCAAGTTGGGAAATGAGTTGTCCGCTTTGATTGAGGAGCTGGATGGAAACGTTTAAGGCGGGAAGCTCGGTCGCCTCCGTGCGCCAATTCAGTTCTACATAAAAGCTTGCTTTATCCGGTAAGCCGATGACTTGGAAGCTCTGCAATTTACACCCCCGAAGCGGGAAGTTTTAACGACCGGGATGCCCAGGCCTTTTTTCCCATTATAGGCACTTAAAACCAATCTGCCAAATGGGTGAGCCTGAAGTTGCGCATGGGTTAAAATCGCCTTTCCCCTTGCGGGCAATTCAA
>Ga0197143_1000640_pt1 | contig 35436 bp, 37 predicted proteins | sample GBS70_MetaG_FD_148603 | JGI IMG/M metagenome (GOLD analysis project Ga0197143, IMG submission 148603) | Sediment microbial communities from Great Boiling Springs, Gerlach, Nevada, United States - GBS 70_MetaG | ecosystem: Environmental > Aquatic > Thermal springs > Hot (42-90C) > Sediment... | reverse complement strand
TATGCGCGCATCCGCAACATCTCTTGACACGTCGCAACACCCCCCCTTGCGCCTGGCGCCGGTGGCCACGCCGTGCCCCTGCGCCAGGGGGCCAGAAGCCTACCTTCAACACCCCTCTGGCCTCGGCTGGAGCAATGGTGCCAAGGGGCGAAGGGGCACTTTGCTAACGTAATCTTGAGAAGGCTCAGGCCTTCACGCAAGACATGGGAGGTGGTGCGTTATGGAGCGTATCGTCACAAGCTTCCGCCTCACCGACCGGGAGCGCCAGCTGCTGGAGGCGCTGCGGGCGGCGAGTGGCTACCGCTCCTGGGCCGATGTCGTCCGCGCCCTCTTAGAAGAAGCGGCCCGCCGTCGTGGTGTTGGGGGCGAGACGGCGGGCCAATCCGGCGACAAGGGAGGTGATAGCGATGCACTGGTCGGCCCTCACCCCCCATCCACATAGTATCACCTTCGCCCAGGCGGCTGCTAGCTACGCCCGGCGGGGCTTCGCCATCTTCCCTTGCCGACCCGGGGGGAAGGAGCCTGCGGCGGCCGCCCCCCACGGGCTGCGGGGCGCCACAAGCGACCCTGCGACTGTCGCCGCCTGGTGGAATAGGTGGCCTAGCGCCAACATTGGCGTCAACCTGGGGGCCTCACAACTGGTGGCCCTGGACGTCGATGAACCGGGCCTGGCCGACGCCATCCTGGGCGCCTGCCCTGGGCTGCCCTGGGAAACGTGGTGTCAAAAGACTCCCCGGGGGGGCCTGCATGTCGTGGTGGGGTTCGAGGAAGGAGAGCCGCCCCGCACCCGCCATCTCTACGATGCGCAGGGCCGGCGCCTGGGTGAGCTACGATGCCGCGGGGCCTACATCGTCGTCTGGCCCTCCCGCACCGGGACGGGAGTCTACGAGCTGCTGTCGCCCCGCCTGCCCTGGGAGGAGGGAGCGGTCAAGGCGTTCCTCACCGCCGAGGACGCGGAGGCCTACCTGTTAGCCCTCCTGCGCGAGGTGGGCGTAGAGTTACGCGAGGCGGCCCCCCGCGGGGCCGCTTTTGTCAAGGGGCAGCCCCTGCGGGAGGGCGACGGGCGCAACAGTGCCCTCTACCTGACCGGCCGTCGCCTCCTGCGGGAAGGGGTGCCGCCCCCGGTGGTGGAGAGCATTTTGCGGACGCTGAATCACACCCCCGAGGTCATCGCCGAGCCTCTTGAGGAGCGCGAGCTGTCCACCGTCATCCAGCATGTGCTGACCCAGCCCTTACCCCCAGGGCCAGGCAGCGGGGACGGCGCCCAGAAGCCGCCCGCGGAGGTGGTTGAGCGCCTCCTGGACGAGGCCTTCACAGACCGCAACCTGGCGCGCGTGTTCGCGGAGCTGGCCCGGGATAAGGCCCTCTGGGTTCCGCACTGGGGGTGGCTCTACTGGGACGGGAAGCGGTGGGCGCGGGATGAAGGAGGGCATCGCACGATGGCCCTGGCCATGGACATCCTGCCGCGCTTCTTTGCTGAACGGGCCATCGCTGCCCAGGGGGAGGCCCGCAAGGCCCTCCTGGAGATGGCCCGGAAGGCCATGTCCCGCGTCCGCCTCACCGCCGCTCTGGAGCTGGCCAAGGGCCTTGTACTTGCTGACCCCCAGGACTTTGACCGCGACCCCTACCTGCTTAACGCTCTCAACGGCATCATCGACCTTCGGACGGGGGAGCTTCGCCCTCATAACCCCGCTGCCCGCATTACCAGGCTGGCCCCTGTGGAGTACGACCCCTCAGCCCCGGCACCCACCTGGGAACGGTTCCTGCAAGACGTCTTTTTGGGGGACGGGGAGCTCATCGAGTTTGTCCAGCGGGCCGTTGGCTACTCAGCCACCGCCGACGTCTCGGAAGACGCTTTCTTCCTCTGCTACGGTTCAGGTTCCAATGGCAAGACCACATTCCTAAATGCTATCCGCCAGGTCTTAGGGGACTACGGCCAGGCAGTGGCCCCTGACCTCCTGGTCTCCCGTCGGGAGCGGGGAGATAGCCATCCCGCCGTCCTGGCCGACCTCTACGGCGCTCGCTTCTGCATGACCACCGAGACTCAGGAGGACAGGAGGCTGGATGAGGCCCGAGTCAAGATGCTCACCGGCCGAGACCCCATCAAGGCCCGGTACCTCCATCGCGCCTACTTTGAATTCCTGCCCAGCCACAAGATTTGGCTCGCCACCAATCACCTGCCCATCGTTACCGACACCACAGAAGGCATGTGGCGGCGGGTGCGGGTCGTCCCCTTCCTGGCCTACTTTGGCCCCGGGCAGCGCGACAAAACGCTCCCCCAGAAGCTCCAAGCTGAGGCGAAGGGCATCTTGGCCTGGATTGTGCGGGGAGCCATCCGGTGGTACCAGGAGGGACTGGGTGAGGCCCCCGCCGTCTCCGAGGCCACTAGCCGCTATCGAAGCGAGATGGACACCCTGGCTGACTGGCTCCAGGAGTGTTGCGAACAAGACCCCAGGGCGGTCACCCCCCTGACCGACCTTTACGCCTCCTACCGGGCGTGGGCCGAAGGGAGCAGGGAGACGCCCCTCTCCCCACGGGCCTTTGGGCGGCGGCTCAGCGAGAAGGGCTACGAGGCCGTCAAGCTCACGGGCGGCATCAGAGCCAGGCGGGGGCTCCGCCTGAAGTCTCCCCCCGATGGCCCCGGTGGCGTGAGTGGCGTTAGTGGCGTTAGTGGCGTTACTTCTGCAAAATCGCCCGCGAGTTTTGAGACTCGGGGGGAATTTTCCGAAAGTAACGCCCAAACGCCACTAAACGCCACTCCCGTCATCACCCGGGCCCTTGAGGCGACGGGCGGCCCTACCCCCGACGAAGGCGCCCCCGCCTGCGCGGCCTGTGGGGGGCCTGCCGACTTCGCGCTGGAGGGCCCCGGAGGCGGCTGGGTATGCGCGGGCTGCGTCAGGGCAGCCTCGGCGCCCCCTCGGGCAGAGAGTCCAATAAGAGAGGAAAGGGGGCCTCCCCACGGCCCCAGGCCCTGCGCCAGATGCCGAAGCGCCGGCCTGCCTGGCTATTGGGTGTGCGAACGGGGGCAGGAGGTGACGCTCCTCAGGACAGGCGTCGATAGAGCCCGCCACGTCCTCAGGGCGCGCCAGGCAGTATGCTTCAACCTTGGCCTGCTGCGAGCCATGGAGCCGGACTTCTTGGTCGTCTCCTTCAGCGAAGGGAGCTGGGGCTGGGTAAGCCAGGAGCTGGCCAGGAGACTGGGCCATGAGGGGGAGTTCGGGGCGGAGCGCCAGCTCGCCATACCCCTCTCAGCCTTCACCTGGGAGACGACCCAGGAGGCGTTGCTGCCCAGCCGGACCAGGAGGGGAGGTGGAGGCGATGCCTGAGCTGGCATGCCCCGATTGCGGCCCCGTGGCGCGCCCCATTTTGGAGTGGCGCCCCTACACCACTGGGGCGGGGGAGGAGCACAGGCATCTGGGCGCCTACTGCCCCCACTGCGGGCGGTGGCTCAAGTGGCTGCGGCAGTGGAAGCCCATGTTGCCCGCCGGGGGGAGGGTGCCCCAAGGAGCCGTGGCCATGCCCGAGGCCCGTTGGAAGCGTCATGAGCGACAGGTGGCCCAGGCCCCTAGGAGGGCCCAGGGGCGGTGAGGCGCCATGACCTGCGCCCTCATCCCCGACCCCCCTGCCAGCTTCTCCCACCAGGCGGGAGGGGTGCGCTACTACCGCCTCCGCACAGGGGAGCTCGTCCCCTCCGTCTCCTCCATCGTCCACCTGGTGGCCAGGGACGGCCTCAGGCCCTGGGCCATCGACCGTGCCCTGGAGCACCTGGAGGGCCTCCTCCGCCCCTACGTTGGCAAGCGGTTGCCGCCTGAGGTCTTCCAGCTCGCCATCCGTCAGGCCCGCCACCGCCCCGACGCCCAGGCCTATGAGGCCGCCTCCATCGGCCGGCAGGTGCATGCGGCGGTGGGGCACCTGGCCGTAACGGGAGCCCTATCGCCTGGTGCGGAGGCCCTGCCCGTCGACTGGCAGGGGCTGCGGGGCTTCCTGGCCCAGAGGCCTCATGTCATCTGGCATGCCGAGGTCATCGTCGCCGACCCGGCCACTGGCGCCGCCGGCTCCGCCGACCTGGTGGGCGTGGGCCCTGAGGGGGCCACCCTGGTGGACATCAAGACCTCCCCTGCGCCCTATGAGACCCACTTCCTTCAGGTGGGGGGTTACGCCTCCCTCCTGAAGGCCATGGGGGTGGACGTGACCGAGGGCTACATCCTCCTCCTCCCCCGCTCCGGCAAGGCCAAGGCGGTGGCGGTGGAGCTGCCCCGCTACATGGAGGCCTTCAGGCACCTGGCGGCAGCCTTCCGCCTCTTGCGGCCCCAGCCCCCAGGGCCCGCCTTCGAGGAGGGCCCGGCCCTCATGGAGGAGGCCTTGCGGGCCTTCGAGGAGGAGGACGGCCCCAGCAAAAGACACTGGAAGGGCAAGACGATGTCGTCAGGAGGAGGGTGACGAACCATGCGGCAGTGCAACTGGTGCGGGCGCCCCATCCTGCCCCAGGCGCCCCCCTGGCGGGTCTGGTGCTCAGCATCTTGTCGCCAGAAGGCCTACAGGCGGCGGCGGCAGCTCCTGGCCAGGAGCTTTGAGATGCGCATCGCCGACGCCGTGGCCAGGGAGGCCCCCCAGGAGGCTGAGGAGCTCATCGCCCTCGCCTTGCCTTCCCTCCGTCCCCGCCTGCGGCGCTACCTGGAGAGGCGGCTGCGGGCCCACGAGGAGCTGCAGCGGGCCATCGCCCGCTCGCAGGAGATGCTGCAGAAGCAGCTGGAGAGGTGGCCAGAGGTGCTGGCCAGGTGGCACAGGGCTACGGGCCACGTCCGCCCTCGCCCTCCCTCATCCCCTTTGGGGGGAGGGCAGAGGCCACCGTCGCCCCGGCCGTAGGCAGAGAGGCAACGGAGGGGCAGCCCCTGGCAGCCTGCCCACAGGGGGTTTTTTGAGGGCCTGAGTCACGTCTCCCCAACACAGGGGCGGGAGTTCCCAAAACGCCCCCGCCCCAGGCCTTCTGGGAGCTCGCCGCCCGCTCGTGGGGGCGGGCCTCCCAGGTGGAAAGGCGCCGACTCACAGGAGGCCTGCCTCCCTTCCTCTATTAAGGGCCCTGTCCAGGGCCTCGGCGATGGCCCGCTCCTGCCCCGGCAGGTGGTGGGCGTAGACGTCGAGGGTCAAGGCTGCCGTGGCATGGCCAAGCCTCCTCTGGGCGCTTTTGATGTCCACCCCAAGAGCCAAAAGCAGGCTGGCATGGCAGTGCCTCAGGTAGTGGGCGGGGCGCCTGGGCACCGATGCCCGCTGGCACAGGGAAGCCATCGCCTCGCTGATGGCGCTGGGGCGGGGTGGCCTCTCGCCAGACCAGAAGAGCCAGCCATCCCTGGGCAGGCGAGCCAGCATCTCCATCGCCAGCCGGGGCAGGGCAACTGTCCTTGCGCCTGCCCTGCTCTTGGGCGGCCCCTCGTGCCACTGTGAGCCCGCCCAGACGATGGCCCGCCTCACCCGGAGGGCCTCAGCGTCCCAGTCCACGTCCTCAGCCCTGAGCCCCAGCATCTCCCCAGGGCGGAGGCCCGTCATGAGCATCAGGGCCAGGCCCCAGGAGAGGGGCCTGTCATCCTCGAGGGCGACCCTGAGGAAGCGCCTAATCTCCTCTAGACCCCAGTCCTGGGCCTCCCTCGGCTCGTGACGTGGCCGGGGCGTCCTCAGGGCGGGGTTGTCGGCGATGACCCCCATCTCTTTGGCGTCCTCCAGGGCCGCCCTCAAGGTGTCGTAGGCCATCTGCACAGTCCTGCTCCCCACCCCAGCCGTCGCCAGCTCCTGGAGCGCCCTCAGGAGATGGACGGGGGAGAGCTTGGCCAGCCTGACCTGCCCCAGCCGCTCCAGGAGGGGCGAGAGGGCCTGCTCCCGTCGCCTCAGGGTGCTGGGCCGCCAGCGGGTCTGCCCTGCCTGTAGCCATTCTCGGCACCACTCGCCCACCGTCAGCCTGGTGGGCGGGGCTAGCTGCCCCATCTCGTGGCGCTGGACGAGGGCCCGTAGCTTCTCGACGACTTCGCCCCTGGTCTTGCCCGTCACCCAGTAGCGCTGCCCGCCCAGTGAGATGGCCCCTTCCCAGTAGCGGCGGCGCTTGAAGACCGTCCCTTCCCAGCGGCCCCTCGGCATGGCCACTTCCTCCTTCCCGCCGAGGGGCCATAAAGTGTCGCCCAACAGTTTGCCAACAGGTCGGCGCTATGTCTACCGGGCCTCGCTGTGGGGGCCCACAATTGTGCTGGCGGAGGGGGTGGGATTCGAACCCACGAGGGGCGCGGGGCCCCTAGCGGTTTTCAAGACCGCCCCGTTCAGCCGCTCCGGCACCCCTCCATCTCATTACCACAACGAAAGGGCTATTGGTAAGCCAGGGGCGATAGCGGCATCGCATGGTCGGGGTGGGCGGATTTGAACCGCCGACCTCACGGCCCCGAACCGTGCGCTCTATCCAGGCTGAGCTACACCCCGACCTTTCCCGCAAGGGATGTTAGCAAAGATAACGCTGCCTGTCGAGGGCACAAATTCGATGGTGCACAGCCTCCCTTAGAGCCAGCGCAAGGAATAGGGGTAAACGCCGCACCTGGCGCCCCAACCTCTTGCGCGGCTGTCGCACAAGCCTCAGGAGCCACTCCAGGCCCCAATGGGCGGCCCAGGCCGGGGGGAGAGGGACGACGCCCGCCAGGTAGTCCAAGGCCCCACCCACCCCTATAGCGATCCTAACCCCTAAGCTGCACAGTCGGCGCCGGTGAAGCCCAATCCAAAGCTCCTGCTTGGGCATGCCCAAGGCCACACACACCACCTTGGGACGGTGGTGTCTTAACGCCCCCAAGGCCGCTTGCTCCACGGAGGGCGGCATCTGCGGTCCTGGCAAAAAGGGAGGGCAATGCCAGGCGACCATCAGGCCAGGGTAGCGGGCCATGAGGCGAAACGCCGCCTCCCTAGCCACCTGCTCCCTGGAGCCTAGGAGAAAGAGCCCCGCCCCTGCCTCCCAGCACAAGGCCGCCAGTACCTCCACCAGCTCCCGCCCAGGGACCCTCTCCACCGGCGTTATCCCCTTCAGGCCTAAAGCCAAGGCCACCCCCACACTATCCACCAGGTTGAGGCGACAGCGGTTCAACACCTCCCGATAGGCAGGCTCAGCGTGGGCGATGGCCAGGCATTCGGCGTTGACAGTGGTGATGTCCACAAGGCCTGGAGAAGGGCCCCGCAGCGTCTGTCGCAGTAGGGAGAGCAGCTCCCGCCGCGTGGGAAGGTCGATGCGAACGCCCAGAAGGGTGGCCCTTCTCACGCCAGGGCCTCCAACAGGGGGCGCAAGGCCACGTCCGGCACATATAGCCGGCCCACCACTTCCCGCCCCGCCTGGGACAGCCGTAGCCACAGCTGATCATCCACCATGAGGCGAGAGAGGGCCACAGCCATCTCATGAGGACTATGGGCCACGAGCACATGCACGCCCGGCTCAAGATCCAGCCCCTGGACACCGCGTGGGGTAGTCACCACCGGCAGCCCCCGCGCCAGAGCATTGAGCACCTTGACCCGTGTGCCACCACCGCCCCAGGCCGGCTCCACCAGGGCCCGCGCCCGCTGATATATGCGCTCCTCGTCCTCCTGGCCCAGGGGGGCTAGCAGCTCCACCTCACCACGGCGGGCCGCCCGCCGTAGCCAAGGTGGTGGGTTATGCCCCCCTACCACCAGTCGTACCCCAGGGGACAGACGCCGTAGGATGGGTAAGCACTGGCCTATGAACCATCGCAGGCCAGACTCGTTAGGGGGCCAGCTCAAGGTCCCCAGGAAAGCCACCGTCCTCCCTTGAGGAGGGGATAAGGGGGGCCTACGCAACAGATCTGGGAGGGTCACGTTGGGCACCACCGTCACCCGCTCCCCTGGCACCCCTAGGTACTCTAGGGCCTTCCTCTCCTCTTGGCACACCACTAGCAAGCGATGGAAGCGATGGAACAGGGCCAGCTCATGTCGGCGCAGCCGCCCTGCCTCCCACCGCAGCAATGGCCCCACCACCCCCATGAGGCGGGCATGGCTCTCCCACATCAGGGACTCCACGTTGTGCAGATGCAGAATGCGACGCCCCGGGAAGTCGGGCGGCACATAATGGCCCATATATAATTGGTCAGCTATCACGACCTCGAAGCCCTCCTGTAGGGACTCCCGCACAAGACGGGCCATGGCTGGGGAGTGGTTGCGATATACGCTAAGGGGTAGGCCGTGGGCCAGGCTGGCCAAGAAGCTCAAGGGGTTACGCCCCCGGTAAAGGGGTAACACCTGTAGCCTCTTGCCCCAGGCGGAAACCCACTGCTCGTCCTGCTGGCCTTGATGAAAGCAGAAGAGCCACAGGTCCACGTGTTGTCGCAGCAGCTCCACCATGGCCCACGTCTTCTGTAGGCCTCCACCGCGCGGGGGATAAGGAAACCTGGGCGTGAGAAAGAGGACCTTCATAGCATCGGCCAACTCTCAACGGGCTCCACGCTTGCTCAGCACAAGCCAGACGGTCCGCCACAAGATCTCCATGTCCCGTCGTAGGGGGTGGTAGCGCACATATTCCAGGTCATGCTTGATCTTCTCCTCATAGGTGAGGTCGGAGCGCCCGTTGATTTGGGCTAGACCGGTCATGCCCGGCTTCACCTTATGTCGTGCCAGATAATGGGGAGGCCAGCGGGATACGATCTCCGGCAGGTCTGGCCGTGGCCCCACTAGGCTCATATCACCCTTGATCACGTTGAGGAGCTGGGGTAGCTCGTCCACAGTGGTGACCCGCAGGGCACGGCCAATGGCCCCGGCCCAGGGATTAGGCCCCGGCGGACTCAGCAGCTGCTGCGAAAGATCCCCTTGGGGGAGACGGGCGCGAAGGTCCTCCTCTCCGCGGGCGAGGGTGCGGAACTTGTAGAACTGGAAGAGGCGCCCGTCCTTCCCCACCCGCTTCTGGCGCAGGAGGATGGGGCCTGGGGAGTCGAGGCGCACCAGCACGCAGGCCAGAAGCCAGATGGGCCATAGGACGGCTAGGGCGAGGGTGGCCAAAGTAACGTCCATCCACCTCTTGGCCCGCGGCGTGGGGTAGACGGGGACTCCTCTCTCCAAGGCCTTTCCCATCCTAAATTCCCCGAGGCCAAAGCGAAGGATAGCATGAGGCTTCGTTGCTGGCCAGGCCAGGACATGTTAAGGTGGAGGGGAGACCTCAGCAAAGCGCCAAGTCCTTACCATGCGCCCCACAGCGGACCTCGACGTCGCCATCGTCGGCGCGGGAGTGGTAGGGCTGGCGGTAGCTGCCCAACTGGCCCCTCGCCTCTCGGTAGCCATCCTAGAGCGTCACCACACCTATGGCATGGAGAATAGCTCCCACAACTCGGGCGTCATACACGCTGGTATATATTATCCGCCCGGATGGCTGAAGACCGTCCTGTGCATCGAGGGCAACCGCCTGCTCTACCAGTGGGCAGACGAGCACAGGGTGCCCTATCGCCGCCTGGGGAAGCTCATCATCGCCTGGCAGGAGGAGGAGCTGCCGGCTCTACATAGGCTCCTAGAAGGGGCACGGGCCAACGGCGTTCCCGAGCTTCACCTCTTGTCATCGGCGGAGGTGGCTCGCCTTCAGCCTGGCCTACGGGCGGCAGGGGCCATCTTCTCCGCTACCTCTGGGGTCGTGGATCAGATGGCGTTCATGCGTTCCCTTTTGGAGGAAGCCCGCGCTCATGGGGCCTTGGTGGCCTTCCGCCATGAGGTCATAGGCCTCCGCCGCCATGCAGGAGGCTTCCTGGTGCGCTATCGCAGCCCCGACGGTGCGGAGGAGGAGCTGGGGGTGCGCTACGTAGTCAACTGCGCCGGGCTGCAGGCCGACCGCATCGGGAGCATGCTGGGCTACGACCCCGATGGCAGCCCCCACAACCCCCCCTTTCGTCACTTCATCAATCGCGGCGCCTATTTCGACGTGGTGAGGAAAGAGGTGGCCGCCAGGGTGCGCCACCTCCTCTACCCCCTCCCTCACCAGGACCGCACGGGCCTAGGCCTCCACGTCACCTTGGACGTAGATGGGAACGTCCACCTGGGGCCCGACGCCCAGTGGCTTCCCAAGGACGCATCCCTCGATTTCCGCTCCTGCCCCGAAGCCCTCCCCCAGTTCCTGGAAGGGGGGCGACAGTTCTTCCCCGACCTGCAGGCGGAGGACCTGGCCCCTGGGCAGGTGGGATACCGCCCCAAGCTCCACCCCCCAGGGCAAGGGCCCAGGGACTTCCTCATCTGGCACCATCAAGGGTATGTACATCTGGGAGGCATCGAATCGCCGGGGCTCACCGCCTCCCTGGCCATCGCCCAACACGTGGCCCAGCTGTTAGGCCTTGTGAGGTAGGCCCCACTCCACCACCCGCCGCCACCACTCGATGTTGTAGTAACGGGGGTTTTCGAAGTCGGCGTGGATACCTGCCTGTATCTTGTCCAGCATGTTGCGGACCGACTCCTTAAGGGATACGGAGGGCTGGAACCCCAACACCTCCCGCGCCTTACGGGTGGATACGCGGTAGTTGCGCACATCGGGCAGGTTCTGGTGCTCGATGGCCACGCTGATGCCCCGCTCGGCCAGCACCTCGGCCACCTCTTGGGCGATCTGGGCCACGGTGTAGTTGCCCAGAGCGACGTTGAAGACCCCCGTCACCTCTGCGGGGGCCTCCAGAGCACGGATGTAAGCGGCAGCAGCGTCCCGCACGTCCAAGATGGGGCGCCACAGGCGGGGATTACGCACCACTATGCGACCCTCCGTTAGGGCCGTCTTCACCATGGTGTTGGCCACCAGGTCGTAGCGCATGCGCGGACTCCAACCGATGACAGTACCCTTGCGCAGGATGATGGGATGGAAGCCATCGCCCTCCAGGCACTGCAGGGCCCGCTCGGCCATGAGCTTGGATATGGCGTAAGGATACGATGGACGGGCGTCCCACTCCTCGTCCACTTCCTGCTCTGTGAACCCATAGACGGAGCAGGTGGAGCCCATGACGAACCGCTGGATGCCCCGGCGCCGGCACATCTGGGCCACCAGGGCTGCCCCCGCCGCGTTCACCTGGTAGTTGAGGCGAGGGCTGAAGTCGGCCATGGGGTCGTTAGAGAGGGCAGCCAGGTGGATCACTGCCTCCACTCCCTCCAGCCACTCCTCTTGAAAGTCCAGCACGTCCCCTAGCACCACTTCCGCCTCTGGGGGGAGATGTTCCACCCCGAACAGGCCGGAGTCCACCACCCGCACCTCGTAGCCTCGCTCTAAAAGCATGGGGACGAGAGTGGAGCCGATGTAGCCGGCGCCCCCAGTCACTAGCACGCGCATCTCACCCTCCCCAGGTCATCTAACTCCCGATATTATACGCTACCGTCTTTGAGGGCCAGGCCCTTACGCTACGGGCGGAAAAGATGCACAATCAACGGTGAAAGGCCATGAGTTCCCCTGGGCCAGAAGAGAGGATGGTGCCCGAGGCCCACCAGGGCCAGGTATCCTATCTGGAGCACATCCTCCGTTACCGGTTCTGCGCCCAGTTCGCCCCAGGGCGACGGGTGCTGGACGTGGCCACCGGGAGCGGCTATGGCGCTCACCTCTTGGCCCAGGCCGGTGCCCAGCTGGTGGTGGGCATCGACCGTGACCACGGGGCCATCGCCTATGCTAGGCGTCATTACCCTGGCCCCCTGTTCGTCTTAGGTGATGCCCACCATCTCCCTTTCCCCGATGGAAGCTTCCAGCTGGTAGTGTCTCTGGAGACTATCGAGCACTTGGAGCGTCCTGAAGCCTTTTTGGACGAGGTGCGCCGTGTCCTAGCTCATGACGGCCTGCTGGTCCTCTCCACCCCTCAGAAGGGCGTCTATCCTCCCGGCAACCCCTATCACCTAAGGGAGTTCACCGCTCATGAGCTGATATCCCTCTTGCAGGAACGGTTCCGGGAGACAGAGCTGTGGTTCCAGGACCTCTGGCTGGCCAGTGCCGCCCTGCCCAAGGGCCTTCTCTCCCTACAGGGGCCTTCGCCGTCTGTGGCGGTCACCAAGGAGGAGCCGGCCCAGCCCAGCCACTGCCTCTACCTCCTGGCCTTGGCCTCCGATAGCCCCCTTCCTCAGCCCCAGCCGCATGTGGGGCTGGGGCCCCGACACAGCGACTTCGTCCTGAGGGAGCTCATAAGGCGTGATGTCTCCATCCAGATGCTGCAAGGGGCCAAGGAGGCCGCCGAAGCGGAGGTGGGACGGCTTCGAGAGGAGGTATCAGCCCTGCGACAAGAGGTAAGCTCCCTGCGAGAGGCAGCCGGACAGATCCGCCAGCTCTTGGAGGAGCGGGAACGCGCGCTGGCGCAGGCCCATAGCCAACTCAGGGAGTTGGGGCAGTCCATCCCCTTGCTCCTGTGGCAAAAGGGGAGCCGGCTCGTGCCGCCATCCTTTAAGCGGGCCTTACGCCCCGCTCTTAGGGCCCTCAGGCGTCGGCTTCAGCCTTGACGGCCTCCAGCACCACCTCCGCCTCCTCGATGCCCACCAGGGGCCCCCAATACCTTTCACACAGGTACTGGGCGCGGGGGCTACGGTTGGCCAAGGCCTCCAACGTGGTCGCCAGCAGCCTGCGCAAGGGCGAGAGTCTGCCTGAGCGCCGCGAGGAGGCGAGCACGAACCGCAGTCGGGAGCGAACGATGCGGAAGCGGGCCCGGCTATAGTACCCGTATAGGTAGCCGTCCTCGGTGGCCGTGTCGAAATAGCGGAAGGTAGCTATCAGCAGGGGGCGGTAGTGGGTGGGGTCCTTCCAAGTGTGGAAGCTGGAGGAGGCATGGGGGAAGCGGATGTAAGCCCGGCCCCCTGGGCGTAGGACCCGCCATATCTCCTCCATAAAGGCCAGGAAGTGGGGCACATGTTCCAGCACGTGAGAACAATGCACCTCGTCTACCGAGTTATCAGCGAAGGGGAGGCCGCAGTTGAAATCGGCCACCACATCCACCCCTTCCACGGGGGCCACGTCCACGCCGATGGCGCCGGGGCTCTTGTTCTTACCGCAGCCCAGGTCCAGCTTCACGCAGCGGGGCAGGCTTCTCTCGGCCATCCATCCCTCACCTGGGTCAGCCACCCCACCCATGATGTCTCTTTTTTTACACAGTACCCCTAGGCACCGTTAACAGAGAAGGGGGGCAGTGCGGAGATTGGGGGGTAGGGATCCCCATCACATCAGGTCGCCCAGGGCCCTCTTCACCTTGCCCGTCTCCTGGAAGGCCTCGATGACGTGGCGGGCGATGAAGTCCATATGCACCTCGTCTGCCCCGTCCACCAGACGGGCAGCCCGAGCGGCCCGCATCATCCGTTCCAGGGGCAGGTCGGTGGAGTAGCCTAGGGCCCCGTGGACTTGAATGGCCCGGTCCAGGACCCGCCAGAGGGTATTGGCCACGTGTACCTTGGCCATAGAGACCTCTTGTCGGAATGGAAGGCCGTTCTCGATCTTGTAGGCGGCGTGCAGGACCATGAGCTTGGCCATGTAAAGCTCCATTGCCGACTCGGCGATCATCCAACGAATGGCCTGTTTATCGGCCAGAAGGGAGCCGTGGGCGAAGCGGTTAAGGGCTCTATCTACCATCATCTCCAGGGCCACCTCCGCCTGCCCGATCCAACGCATGCAATGGGCCAGGCGGGCAGGGCCCAGGCGGTATTGGCCCAGCAGGTGCCCCTGCCCCCGGCCCCCTAGCATGTTCTCCTTGGGCACCCGTACGTCGTTGAGCCAGATCTCGCCGTGGTTCCCCTCCCCGGCCATGGTCTCGATGGTGCGCACCAGGTGCCACCCCTCGGCGGGCAGGTCGACGATGAAGGCCGAGTTGCGGGCCTGGGGAGGATCAGCGTCGGGGTCGGTGCAGGCGATGACGATGGCGAACTTGGCGCCGCGGGCCCCAGAGGCGAACCACTTGTGACCATTGAGGACCCAGTAGTCCCCCTCCTCCACAGCCCGCGTACGGATAAGGGTTGGGTCGGAGCCGGCCACCTCCGGCTCCGTCATGGCGAAGCAAGAGCGACACAGGCCCTCAGCCAAGGGGCGCAGGTACTTCTCCTTCTGTTCCGGCGTGCCCCAGTGGAGGAGGGTGTGCATGTTGCCCTCATCAGGGGCCTGAGCGTTCATCACAAAGGGGCCAATGGTGGTGCGGCCTGCCTCGGCATGCACAAAGGCCATGGCCGTGGGGCCCAGCCCCATCCCCCCCCACTCAGGGGGGAGGTGAGGGTTCCACAGGCCTATCTGTCGCGCCTTCTGCCGCAGGTCCCTGATGGCCCGCACCCAGGCCTCCCGCGGCGCCTGCTCCTTGCGCAGCTGCTCCTCCACCGGCGCCACCTCGTTCTGCATGAAGCGGCGCACCCACTGCCTTATGTCCTCGATCTCCTTGGGCAGGGTGAAGTCGATGGCCATAGCCATCCTCCAAGGATAATGAGCCCACTTTCGTTTCTCGGCTATTATAATGGGTATCGGCCGTGAAGGATAGGTGATGAACCAATGGGCAAGGACGTGCCGGGTATCGTCCTAGAAAGGCTACTGCCCTGGTTCCGTGCCCATGTGGCGGAGGTGGACGACCTGAAGGCCCAGCTCATCGGGCACGGCCGCTCCAATCTCACCTACCGAGTGGCCGATGGAGGACGTTCCTGGGTGCTGCGACGCCCTCCCCTTTCCCACGTACAGCCCACGGCCCACGACATGAAGCGCGAGTTTCGCGTGCTGTCAGCCCTCAAGGGCACCAAGGTGCCTGTGCCCAAGCCATTGGCCCTTTGCGAAGACCCGGAGGTGATAGGGGCTCCCTTCTACATCATGGAGTATGTGGAGGGCTTCATCCCCGTGGACCCCCAGGAGGTGGCCCGCCGCTATGACGAGGCCCAACGCCGGCGCATGGCGGAAGAGCTGGTAGATATCCTGGCGGAGCTGCACGCCTTGCGCCCCGACGAAGTGGGCTTGGCTGACTTCGGCCGTCCCGAAGGGTACCTAGCCCGCCAAGTGAAGCGCTTCACCGAGCAGTGGCAACGCATCCGCTTCCGGGACGTGCCGGAGCTGGATGAGCTTTGTCGCCGCCTCAATAGCTTTACCATGAGCGAGAGCGACCACTCCATCGTCCATGGCGATTACCGGCTGGATAACGCCATCGTGGACCAGGACGGCCACATCATCGCCATCCTGGACTGGGAGATGGCCACCTTAGGCGATCCCCTGGCCGACGTGGGCACGCTGCACATGTATTGGGCGGAACGGGAGGAGGATAGCCTAAGGGTGGCAGCAGGCCCCGTCACCGCCCTTCCTGGTTTCCTCAAGTGGCACGAGGTGGCCCAACGCTATGCCCAGAAGAGCGGCCGCGACCTGCGCAACCTGGACTTTTACGTGGTCCTGGCCCACTTCAAGCTCAGCGTCATCCTAGAGAACATGTACGCTCGCTACCTGGCAGGAGGCACCGTGGGCGAGGGATTCGAGCGGGTGGGGGACACGGCCATAATGCTGGCACGCCGCGGCCTGGAGATCGCCGACCACTCCGAGATGCCCGAACTGAGGGGCTAGAATCTCTGGGCAGGATCGCCCCGCAGGGTGATGGAGGGCGGGATAATGCGGGGAGGACGACCGGGTAGCAGGCCCACCGCCTCGCCAGCCATGGAGTCGTCACGTATTATTTCCAATACAGCCTCCGCCACCTCCTCCGGCCGCAGCTTGGGCATCTGGCGGATGGCCTCCTCTGCCTGCGCCCTTTCCTCAGGGCTAAGGCCCTCCAATCCCTTCCATATCAGGGGCGTGTCTACCACCCCCGGACAGACGGCATTGACGCGGATGTTATAGCTGTCCCTAAGGGGGGCCAGAGCACGAGTGAGGCCCACCACCCCATGTTTGGCTGCCGCATAGATGGGATCAGGTATATAGGTGGTAACGCCAGCCAAAGAGGCGGTGTTAACTATAACGCCTCCCCCGCGCCGGCACATCACCGGCACTGCTAGCTGGGTGGCAGCGATGACCGCCCAAAGGTCTATGGCCAGAGTGCGTTCCCACCGCTCGCGAGGGGCCTGGGGATACCGTGGTCGCCCCGTACCCACCCCTGCGTTGTTGTGCAGGATGTCCACCCCACCGAAGGTGACCTCGGCGAAGGCGAACATGGCCTCTAGGTCTTCCCAGGAGGTGACGTCGGTGGCTACGAAGGCCGCTTCTCCTCCCATCGTCCGCACCTCCGCCACCGTGGCCTCACCCTTGGGGCGGTCGATGTCGGCTACCACCACTTTGGCCCCATGGCGAGCCAGGGCCAAAACGGTAGCCCTGCCGATGCCTGAGGCCCCTCCCGTCACGATGGCCACCTTCCCTGGAAGGTCCATAGCAGCCCTCCTATGGTCTGGCCAGCTCCTGAAGCATGCGCAAGGCCATCTCCCCCTGCTCCTGGGGCGTCTGCCCCACGGCCACCAGTAGGAGGACGGGGATGGTCACGCCGTGGCGGCAATAGGCCTCTATCTTGTCCAGGCACTCCCGCCGCGACCCGAAGACCAGCAGCTCCTCCAGGAGGCTATCGGGTATGAGCTCCAGGGCCCCTTGCCTGTCCCCAGCCTGCCAGGCCTGCAGCACGGGACGGATAGCCTCCTCCCTCCCTAGCCAGGCATGGAATTGGGCATATACAGGGGCTGTTAGGTAAGCAGCTATCAAGCGCCGGCCGATGGCCCTGATGGCGCCATCGGGCAAAGGCGGCAACACGAAGATACGACAGGCCACCTCTAGGGACCGGGGGTCCTTGCCTGCCCTGGCCGCCCCCTCCCGGGCCACGGCCACCACCCTGGGGACATCCCCGGGGGAAAGCCAATTGATGATAACCCCATCGGCCACCTCCCCCGCCAGGCGGAGCATGCCCTCCCTGAGGGCAGCCACGAAGATGGGCGGTGGAGAGGCCAGACGCCGCGAGAGACGAAACCCCTGCACCCCTAAAAGCTCGCTAGAGGCCCGCTCTCCGGCCCACACGGAGCGCAGGAAGCGCACCGTCTCCCTCATGCGGCCCAAGGGCTTCTCCACCCTCCCGCCGTTCCAACGCTCCACAATGACCTGAGTGCTCACCCCAAGCCCCAGGATAAAGCGGCCTGGCGCAGCCTCCGCCACCGACATGGCGCTCATGGCCAAAAGGGCCGGCCCACGGATGTAGATGTTGGCGATGGCTGTGCCGATGCGAGCTCGCTCAGTGGTGGTGGCAGCTACGATGGCTGGCGCGAAGGCGTCTAATCCGTCCACCTCCACCGTCCAGAAATCTGTGTAGCCCATCCCTTCGGCTTGGCGCAGCACCTCCCCATGCCTAGATAGGGGGATGCCCTCCAATGGAATGGTGAGTCCCCAACGCATAGCCCTTACACCCTCAAGTTTCGACAGCTATTCTATCAAGGGGGGATGAAGATGGCCATAAGCCTGGCGGGCAAGGAGGGATCCCCATGGCGACGCCAGTAGTGCCAGGGCTTTATCAGATCACCATGGGCTACGTGCACGCTTACCTGGTGGAGGCTGATGGGGAACTGACGTTGGTGGACACGGGGCTGCCGGGGCGGGGCCAGCGCATCCTCTCAGCGGTGAGCGACCTAGGACGGGGCAGGGAAGCCTTGCGTCACATCGTCATCACCCACCACCATCCTGACCATGTGGGCGCCTTGAAGGAGTTGCGGGACGCCACTGGCGCCATCACTTACGCCCACTCAGCCGACGCACCGTATATACGATGGGAGAAGGCTCCCCCCACACCCCAGCTGAGGGGCATTGCTCGCATCGCCTCCCAGGCCCTGGGCCGCCTGATGCCCACAGCGCCCCAGGCAACTCTGGATCGGGAGGTCCAAGACGGAGACGTGATATCTCCTGCCCAGCTAATGGTGGTCCACACCCCTGGGCACACGCCAGGCCACATATGCTTGCTGTGGGAGCGGCACGGGGGCGTCCTGCTGGTGGGAGATGCAGCCATCAACGTCCTGGGACTCCGTCCTCCGCCCGCCCTGTTCACCCTGGACATGGCCCAGGCCAAGGAGTCCCTAAGACGCATAGCTGGCCTCGAGTTTCAGGTGGCCTGCTTTGGCCATGGAGGCATCCTCAAAGGGGAGGCCCATGCCGCCTTTCGTCGGTTGTTGGAGCAGCTGGCCCGGTGAAGCGGCAGCCATGAGGAAGACTGACGTCCTCATCGTTGGTGGCGGCATCATCGGCTGCGCCCTGGCCTACTATCTGGCCAAGGAGGGGGTGCGATCCACCGTCCTGGAAAGAGGGGAGATAGGCGGGGAAGCATCGGGCGCATCGGCAGGAATGCTGGCTCCCCTGGCGGAGGCCCACGGCCCCGGGCCCTTCTTGGACTTAGCGTTGAGAAGTCTGCGCATGTTTCCCACCTTGGTGGAGGAGTTGCAGGAGCTTACAGGCATCGATGTGGGGTACTGGGAGTGCGGCCTCCTAAAGGTGGCCCTCTCCCCCTCCGATGAGGCACGACTAAGGGCCCGTTACCAGTGGCTCTCCTCCCTCGGCATGGGCGTGGAGCTGCTAAGGGGGGAGGAGGCCCGCCTCCTGGAGCCGCGGCTATCGCCGCAGGTGACCCTGGCTCTCCTCTCGCCCCAGGAGGGGCAGGTGGAGGCAGGCTCCCTCACCCAAGCCCTGGCGGAGGCGGCGCGTCGTCTGGGGGCCGTCATTGAGGTGGGGACGGAGGCTTTAGGCCTCATCCACCGCAAAGGGCGGGTGATGGGCGTGCGCACACCTCAGGGACGGCTCCTAGCTGCCGCGGTCATAGTGGCAGCCGGTGCCTGGAGCGGGCGCCTCCTCAAGGCTGTGGGCATCCCCATCGATACCCCTCCCATACGGGGCCAGATGGTGGCTTACCATGGCCTGGTGGTCCGCCACATCATCTGGGGACCGGAGGGGTACCTGGTGCCCAAGCCGCGGGGCTTCACCTATGCTGGGGCCACGGTGGAGCGGGTGGGGTTCCGGGCCCGCACCACCCGGGTGGGCCTTCGCCGTCTACGTCGCATGGCTGGCCACATGGTGCCCCTCCTGGCCAGGGCAGAGGTGGCGTCTTCCTGGGCAGGCCTGCGACCGGGTTCGCCCGACGGTTTGCCCGTGATGGGCCCCATGCCCCAATGGGAGGGACTATGGGTGGCTAGCGGGCACTTCCGCAATGGCGTCCTCTTGGCTCCCGCCACGGGGCAGGCCCTAGCCCGCTGGCTGGTACACGGAGAGGCTGAGAGCCTGGAGCCCTTTTCTCCCGCCCGCTTCTTCACCTCTTGAAGTGGGATGCCAATCGAAGGGTGGCCTCCCGGGGGTCGGGGGTGGACACGACAGCCCCGATGACAGCCACCATATCCGCACCCGCCTCAATGACCAGCCTTACGTTGCCCTCATCGATGCCGCCGATGCCACATACAGGCACCCTCACTGCTCCCTTCACTGCTCGCAGGGTGTCCAAGGTGGCAGGCCGGGTGTCGACCTTGGACGCCGTAGGGAAGAGACGCCCCACCGAGACGTAGTCAGCCCCCTCCTCCTGGGCGCGCAACGCCTCAGCCACGTTGTTAGTGGAGCACCCCACGATGAAATCCCTGGGGGCCAGACGGCGCACCACCGCCACAGGCAGATCGTTCTGGCCCACATGCACCCCCTGCGCCCCACAGGCGAGGGCCAGATCCAGATGATCGTTGACGATGAAGGGGACGCCCGCCTCCCGACATAGGCGGGATATGGCCTCGGCCACCGGCAACTGCAAACCCTTGGGGCGGGCCTTATCGCGCCACTGGAGGAGGCTCGCCCCCCCTTCCAGGACGGCCCGCGCCAACGCCACCTCGTCCCGGCCTCCGGCCACCTGGTGGTCGATGATAACATAAAGCCCCCGCAACTTATGAGCCCAAGCGGTGGACATGCCCGAAGCTAAAATAGCAGGCAGGGGAGGGACGGTGAAGGCCTTCCTAAGACGCTATTGGCTAGCCGTGGCCATCTGCCTGATGTTCGTGTCCATATCATCCTTCCTATGGGCCTGGGGGCCCTCGCGCCTGGCCATCCGCACCCTTATGCTTTACCCCCATATCTTGGCGGAGCTTCCTTCTCCCCTGGCCCGCCTGCAGGGCCCCCAGCCCCAGGTGGAGACGCTAGTCTTCGCCGCCCCCAATGGCCTCATCGTGGAGGCAGACGTCTACCGGCCACCAGGAAATGGGCCTTACGGTGCCCTGCTGGTGGTCATGGGGGCAGCGCCTGAGGCCCGTCATCACCCCCAGGCGGTGCGCCTGGCCCAAGCCGTGGCCCGTATGGGCTACGTGGTCATGCTGCCAGTCCTCCCATACCTCTCCCGTGATGTCCTCCACCCCGACGATAAAGAGGCGGTGGTGGCCTCCTTCCTCCATCTGCGGGCTTTCCCTTATGTCGAGTCGAAGCGGATAGGCATCTTAGGGTTTTCCATAGGTCAGGGCATCGCCTTTGCCGCCGCCGCCGATCCGAGGATAAGCGAGCTACTCCACAGCGTGGGCTCCTTCGGCGGTTATTACGATGTGCGTGAGCTTATCGCTGCCGTGGCTACTGGGGCCATGCCCACCTCGCAAGGATGGCAAAGGTGGCAGCCCGCCCCCAGGGCCCGCCAAGTGCTGCAGCGCAGCCTCCTGTACTATGTGCCCGACGCCGAGGAGAGGGAGAGGTTGGCTATAGCCCTGGAAGTGGGCCGCCCTCCCCTTGGCGAGACCTCGCTGACGGCAAGACTTATCTACCAGGTCCTGAACGCCGATGACCCTCTGCAGGCCCTACAGGCCCTCTCCCAGGCCCCGCCGGAGCTGGCGCAGGTGCTGGACATCCTATCCCCCCGTACCCATCTGCAAGGCCTGAGGGCACCTGTGTTCATCGTCGCCGACCGGCATGACCCATTCGTCCCTTATACACAGTCCAGAGCCCTGCGGGATGAGCTGCGGGCCATGGATCGGCACACTATCTACTCTGAGCTGACCATCTTCCAGCACGTGACACCGGTCCTACAAGCCAACCCGCTGGTTTTCCTGGCCGATATTGTGCGCCTATGGGGACAAGGGTTTGGATTCCTGGACCGCCTGCGCTAGGCCGCCTCCTGCTGCCGCCGCAACCGCTCGCGCACTCTCTCCAGGGCAGGGGCCGTCCGCTCCCGTATGCGCTGTCGCATCTCTGATCCAGCGCTCGGCGCCACCATGAGGCCCAAGGTCAGCCCCACCACTAGCCCCATCAAGAAGCCCACCAACAAGCCACGCATAGCTCCACCCCCCGCTCGAACACTTGACATCATTCTAGCGCTAAAGGGAGGTTCCCTCAAGCTTGTAAGCTTGGGCCATGTCCGGTGTGGTGCCCCAGCGCCACCGCCCACCATGCGCACCACCTCTAGGACGTCCCCTTCCTGAAGGGTGACCTGGGTCCATAGGTGACGGGGGACTACTTCCCCGTTGCGGGCCACGGCCACATGTTGGGCGGCGGCCGGCAGCCCCGCCACATATTCAGCGATGGTCATGGGGCGAGGGAGCTCTCTCTGCTCCCCATTGACGACGATCTTCATGCCCTTAGCTCTGCCCAGCTCCTTTCCAAGGCCTCCCGCAGGCGCCGGGCCGCTGCTAGCGTATCCCCGCTACCCAATATAGCAGATATGACAGCTATCCCCGCTGCCCCTGCCCCCACCACCTCCCCCACCCGCCCTTCGTCGATGCCCCCGATAGCCAGCACGGGTATCTTCAGGGCACCGGCCACCTCTCGCACCAGCTGAGGTCCCGCCCCCACCGTCCCGGGATGGGAACGAGTGGGATATATGGGCCCCAACACTACGTAGTCCGCCCCCTCCTCTTGGGCCCGCAGGGCCTCCTTCAAGCCGTGGACAGAGCGGCCCACCAGCATCCCCTCCCCCACCAGACGGCGGGCGACGGCCACTGGTAGGCCAGCCTCGGGGAGATGGACGCCTTGGGCATGGCAAGCCAGGGCCACATCCACCCGGTCGTTGATCACCAACAGGGCTTTGTCTGTCATGGCCCGGCGCAGCTCCAGCGCCAAAGCCAGCAGCTCGCCAGCGGGAAGGTCTTTCTCGCGGAGCTGCACCACCCCCACCCCGCCTGCCACCGCCCGAGCCACCGCCTGGGGCAGCGGCAGGGAGGAGTGGTGGCGGTCGGTCACTAGCATTAGACAAGGGAGGGGCAAGGAGCCTCTTAACCCGCTCATCTTTAGGGATCAGGTTGTGAAGGCCGAGGGATGGAAGGAAGGCCGAGGTTTCAAGATGCTGGCCTGGGCACACCCTCCAGGGGGCTGGAGGCCTCCGCCAGGGCCTTCTTGGGGATGCGGCCCGCTAGGAAGGCCTTGCGCCCCGCCTCCACCCCCAGACGGAAGGCCTCCGCCATGAGGACCGGGTCCTTGGCCTGGGCGATGGCCGTGTTCACCAGCACGGCATCGGCCCCCACCTCCAGGGCCAAGGATGCGTCTGAGGGGGCGCCAAGGCCAGCATCCACTACCACCGGCACCTTGGCATTCTCCACGATGATCTGGATCTCCTCCAGGGTGAAGATGCCCCGCCCAGAGCCTATGGGCGAGCCCAGAGGCATAACTGTGGCGCACCCCACCTCCTCCAGCTGCTTAGCCAGCACTGGGTCAGCGTGGATATAAGGGAGCACCACGAACCCCTCGGCCACCAGCTGCTCCGCCGCCCGCAGTGTTCCGATGGGGTCGGGTAGGAGGTAGCGAGGGTCGGGCACCACCTCCAGCTTGATCCAGTTAGTGCCCGTCAGCTCCCGCGCCAGGCGAGCGATGAAGATGGCCTCCTCAGCAGTGCGGCAACCCGCCGTGTTGGGCAGGATCTGGTACTTGTTCCAGTCGATGTAGTCCATGAGGTTGGGCTCACCTGGTCGGTCCAGGGGAAGACGCCTTATAGCCACCGTCACCATCTCCGCCCCTGAGGCCTCGATGGCTCTCACCATCTCCTCCATGGACCGGAACCGCCCCGTGCCCACGATGAGACGGGAGCGGAACTTCTTGCCAGCGATCTCCAGGTAATCTTCCATCCCCTCATCCCCCTACTCGGTCTCCAAATAGATGCGGGAGCCAGCCCGCCGGAACTCCGCCGCCTTTTCCCTCAAGCCTTCCTGGAGGGCCTCCTCCAGGGGTATGCCACGTCGGCGGGCGTATTCCTGGACCTCCTGGGTGATCTTCATGGCGCAGAACTTGGGGCCGCACATGGAGCAGAAGTGGGCCACCTTGGCCCCAGGAGCGGGCAGGGTCTCGTCGTGGTAGGCGCGGGCTGTCTCCGGGTCCAGGGAGAGGTTGAACTGGTCCTCCCACCGGAACTCGAAGCGGGCCTTGGAGAGAGCATCGTCCCAGCGCTGAGCCGTGGGGTGGCCCTTGGCCAGGTCGGCAGCATGGGCAGCGATACGATAGGCGATAACCCCCTGCTTGACGTCCTCCTTATTGGGCAGGCCCAGGTGTTCCTTGGGGGTCACGTAGCACAGCATGGCCGTGCCATACATGGCGATCATGGCCGCCCCGATGGCCGATGTGATGTGATCGTAGCCGGGGGCGATATCGGTGACGATGGGCCCTAGGGTGTAGAAGGGGGCCTCATGGCACCACTCCATCTGCAGCTCCACGTTCTCCCTCACCTTGTGCATAGGGACGTGACCCGGGCCCTCGATCATCACCTGTACGTCGTATTCCCAGGCTATCTTGGTCAGCTCCCCCAGGGTGCGCAGCTCCGCCAGCTGGGCCTCGTCATTAGCGTCAGCTATAGAGCCAGGGCGAAGACCATCGCCCAAGGAGAGGGAGACGTCATAGGTGCGGGCGATCTCGCAGATCTCGCGGAAGTGGGTGTAGAGGAAGTTCTCCTGGTGGTGGGCCAAGCACCAGGCGGCCATAATGGATCCCCCACGGGAGACGATGCCCGTCACCCTCCTAACAGTTAGAGGGATGTAGCGCAGGAGCACGCCAGCGTGTATCGTCCAGTAGTCTACCCCTTGCTCGGCCTGCTCGATGAGGACGTCCCTGAACACCTCCCAGGAAAGGTCCTCAGGCCTGCCGCCTACCCTCTCTAGGGCTTGGTATATAGGCACCGTGCCCACGGGCACCGGGCAGTTGCGAAGGATCCACTCCCTGGTGGTGTGGATATACTTGCCGGTAGAGAGGTCCATCACCGTGTCCGCCCCCCAGTGGATGGCCCAGATCATCTTCTCCACCTCTTGAGCCACCGAGGAGGCCACGGCTGAGTTGCCGATGTTAGCGTTGACCTTCACCAGGAAGTTGCGGCCGATGATCATGGGCTCCAGCTCGAGGTGGTTGATGTTGGCTGGGATGATGGCCCGGCCACGGGCCACCTCCTGGCGGACGAACTCCGGGTCTACCCCTTCCCTTATGGCCACAAACTCCATCTCGGGGGTGACGATGCCCCGACGGGCGTAGTGCATCTGCGTCACGGCTCGCCCCGCCTTGGCCCGCAGGGGCCGCCGTCGCTGGGGGAGGCCGAAACGTGGCTCCTCCCCCGGCCTCAGGCCATCGTCCCGAGGATCTAGGGGCCTGCCCTCATATTCCTCCACATCCCCTCGCTCCAAGATCCAGGCCAGACGAATGGGAGGCAGTCCCCGTGTCAAGTCCTTCTCCACATCCGGGTCGGAGTAGGGGCCGCTGGTATCGTATAGACGCAGCGGGGGGTTCTCCTCCTCGCCCCTCGCTGTCTTAGTGGGCGATAGCACTACCTCACGGAAGGGCACGCGTATATCAGGGCGCGAGCCAACCACATACACCTTGCGGCTGTTGGGGAAGGCCGGGGGGATGGGGGCCCTTATGGTCTCCAACGCCTGTGCCACCTTTACCTCACCTCCAAAGGTCGATGCCTTAGCCGGAGGACCTGACGCAGGGGAGAGGGGACGGCGGTACCAAGAGGGCTTCAGCCTGGCCTGCCGTGCCCTTCCCTCCGCTGGCATTACCCAGGTCAGGTTCCGACGGTCGCCCCGCTGCGGTCGGAGCCTCTCAGCCCGGCCGGCCCAGGCAGAGCCCAGGCACCCGAGCTCCCGATCGGGCCTGTCCACCGGCAGGCTCTACCGTCAGCTTATACCCCGGCCCAAGGGATGTCAACTCGCCCTTCCCGGGGGGCCGGCCACCAGGCCCAGAAATGGTGCAAAGGCCTTCGCCCCCGCCCCACGGGGAAGGCATGGGCCAGGGCCCGGGCCACGAACTCCTTGGCCTGGCGGATGGCCTCCAGGGGCTCCATCCCTCGCGCCAGGAAGGCAGCGATGGCCGTGGCGAAGGTGCAGCCGGTGCCATGGGCTGCCACCCCCTGCAGCCGGGGGGAGGCCAGCTCCAGAAAGGCCTGACCGTCGTAGACGAGGTCCACCGCTGACGGTCCCTCGCCATGCCCACCTTTCACGATCACCACCCTAGGCCCAAGGGACCAGATCTCCTTGGCTGCCGCCCGCACGTCGGAGGGGTCTTGCAGGGGGTGCCCCACCAGCGTCTCCGCCTCCAACAAGTTGGGGGTGACCACCATGGCCAAGGGGAGGAGGAGACGCCTTAGGGCCTCTATACCATCCTCAGAAAGGAGGGGGAAGCCATCGTGGGACGAGAAGACGGGGTCCACCACCAGGCGGGGCAAGGAGTGCTCCCGCACCTTGGCAGCCACCACCTCCACCGTCTCCCCAGTGGCCAGCATGCCCGTCTTGACAGCCACCAGGGCCATGTCAAGGGCAAGGGCATCCAGCTGAGCTGCTACCAGGGAGGCGGGCAAAGGGAAGACCTTCCGGACCCCCTGGGTGTCTTGAACGGTGACGGCGGTGACCACCGTTGCAGCATAGACTTGTAGGGCGGCACAGGTCTTGAGGTCAGCCTGGATACCCGCCCCTCCACTGGGGTCGAAGCCAGCGATGCTCAATACGCATGGGATGCGAGCCATCCTCAAGCACCGTATTCCCATCTGAAGGATACGTCAAGCCAGGGCTGACGTTAGGGCAGGCGCCTAATATAATGAGGGAGCAGCCTAAGGTTAGCCATGCGCACTCGCATTAGGGTGCAGACACGGGGCAGGGAATCCCTGGAGGACATTACCCCTCAGGTGAGGGAGGTGGTGCGAAGAAGCGGCCTTGCCCATGGCCTCTGTCACCTATTTGTGCCTCACACCACCGCCGGCATCATCATCAACGAGAACGCCGACCCAGCGGTATGTCGGGACATCTTGGAACGTCTGGCAGCATTGGTGCCCCACAACGGCCGCTACCATCACCTGGAGGGCAACGCCGACGCCCATATAAAGAGCAGCCTGGTGGGGCAGGGGGCATGGGTCCCCGTGGAGGGGGCCGACCTGGCCCTGGGCCGCTGGCAGGGCATCTTCCTAGCCGAGTTCGATGGGCCACGAGAGAGAACCGTCATCGTCACTTTGATGCCCATCCCTGGGGGAGCGCCATGACCTTACCTCAGGAGCAAGAGGCCGCCCTGGAGGAGGCCGCCCGCATCATCCTTCGGTCACGGCATGTGGTGGCCTTGGTGGGTGCTGGGCTATCGGTGGAGTCAGGAATCCCCCCCTTCCGGGGTCCTGGGGGCCTCTGGACCAAGTATGGGGAGCCCGACATGCTGGGCTATCAGCGCTTCCTGGACGACCCCAAGGCCTGGTGGGAGGATAGGATGCGCCCCTCCCCAGTCTATCAAGAACTGCTAGAGGCCCTAGACCAGGCCCGCCCTAACCCTGGCCACTATGCCCTGAAGGAGATGGAAGACCTGGGTTTCCTCCACCACATCATCACCCAGAACATCGATAACCTGCACCAGGAGGCGGGGAGCCGCAACATCACGGAGATCCATGGCAACCGCCGCAAGCTACGATGTATAAGGTGTCATACCCGCTGGTGGGTGGAGGAGTTCGAGATAAAGGAGATACCCCCACGCTGCCCCCACTGCAGCGGCATAGTGAAGTCGGACACTGTCATGTTCGGGGAACCCATACCGCCCGATGCCCTGCATGAATGCATACGTCAGACCGCCATGTGCGACTGTATGCTCCTGGTAGGCACCTCGGGCGTGGTCTACCCCGCCGCCGGCTTCCCCGTGGACGTGAAAAGACAAGGGGGGAAGCTCATCGAGGTGAACCCTATGGAGACGGCCCTCACCGATCTGTGCGATGTAGTCATCCGGGCCCCGGCGGGCGTCGCCCTGCCGGGGCTGGTGGGGAAGCTGAGGGAGCTCTCCCACAGACCATAAGAGGGATGGGAAACGATGCTAGCCCTGGAAGGCATAAAGGTGCTTGACCTCACCATCTGGCAGCAAGGACCCATGGCCTCCGCCGTCCTGGCCGACTTCGGGGCGGACGTCATCAAGGTGGAGGGCCCCAACGCCATCGACCCTGGCCGCTCCCTGGTGATGTATGCCCTTCGCCCCGACGCCCCCAACGCCTACTTCGAGACCCACAACCGCAACAAGCGGAGCATCGTGGTGGACCTGCAACAGGAGAAGGGGCGGGAGGTGCTGCGCCGTCTGGTGCGTGGGGTGGACATCTTGGTCCAGAACTTCCGCCCTGGGGTGGCTCAGCGGTTGGGCCTGGATTATGATAGCCTTCGACCCCTCAACCCCCGCCTTGTATATGCCTCCGCCTCTGGGTTCGGGCTGCGGGGCCCCGAGGCCCATCTGCCGGCCCTCGACCCCCTGGTGCAGGCCCGGGGCGGCATCATGAGCATCACCGGCGAGCCCGATGGTCCTCCGTGCCGCACCATCAACGGCCTGGCTGACCAGGTAGGCGCCTTCCTCCTGGCCCTAGGGGTGATGGTGGCCCTATACCACCGGGAGCGCACTGGCCAAGGCCAGATGGTGGACGGCTCCCTCTTGCAGGCCGCCCTCGCTGTGCAGGCTTGGAATATCAACACCTTCCTCCTCACCGGCACTTATGGTGGCCAACCCATCCCCCGCATCTCCCGTCGCCTCACCAGCCCCCTCTGGAACCATTACCGATGTAAAGACGGGCGCTGGATCCAGCTGGCCATGGCTCAGCTGGGCCGCTACTGGCCAGTCTTCCGCAGGGTGATGCAGGAGGCCACAGGCGTCCTGCTGGAGCCAGAGGTGCTGGACATCCAGTGGCTCCGCTTTCACGCCTCCGAGCTTTTGCAGCTTATCCAGAAGCTAGACGAGCTCTTCCTGCAAAGGCCGGCCCAGGAATGGGTGGAGCTTTTCCGCCAGCACGACCTCCTCTGCGAGATGGTGCAGGACTACGCCGATTTGCCCCGTGACCCCCAGGTGATAGCCAACGACATGATAGTGGAGGTGGATCACCCCCAATACGGCCGGATCAAGATGGTTAACACTGGGGTCAACCTGAGCCTGACACCCCCATCCATCCGCCGCCCGGCCCCTGAGTTAGGTCAACATACGGAAGAGGTGCTGCTGGAGTTTGGCTTCACCTGGGAGGAGATCGAGACCCTCAGGCGGGAGGGAGTCATCGGCCCCCGTGCCTGAGGGCCTCCTCCCGCGACATTATGGCCCGCAGCCGGCGCAAGGCCCGCAGAAGGAGGACCCGCGCGTTGCCCTCGCTGAGGCCCATCACTTGCGCCACCTGGCGGTGGGGAAGGCCCAGCTCGAACCTGAGGGAGAGTACCTGCTGGTATCGCTCAGGCAGGCGGGCCATGGCCCACCACATGCGCCTCCGCTCATCACGCTCCAGAGCCGTGTCCTCAGGCGAGTCGTCGGCTCTTTCCACCTGCTCCCACCACCGCGAGGTCCTGGCCTGGGCCCGCACATAGCTCACCAAAAGGTTGTGGGCGATGCTGAAGAGCCAGCTCTCCACCGCCCCTTTGTTCCGCAGGCTGTCCCAATGCAGATAGGCCCGCAGGAAGGTCTCGGCCACGATGTCCTCTGCCACCTCCCGCTGGGAAAGACGACTCAAGACATAGGCCATAAGCCGTGGGAAGTAGGCCTCGTAGAGCCGGGCGAACTCCACCTGACTCAGGCCATTGGCCCGCTGGCTCCTCCCATCTCTCCTTCGGTCCATAGACCTGCCCTCCCGTGTAATATCCCCCTCATCCTCCTCGTCTAGCTTGTGAAGCTCATTTCAGGCTTTGTCTTTCAGGCAAAACTAAACACGAAAATTTTTGCCTGAAAGCCCAAAGCAGCTTTTTCAAACAGGAAATCCGATTCTAGCATAGCCATGCCAGAGGCAGATGGACCTCTGGCGGGGAGTCAGTTTTCAAGAGGTTTTCCACAGGCAGTGACGATGAGGAAGGGACGATGGCGGAGGGGCGCAAGTGGCGTCTTCTGAGCAATCATGGGCTCGTGCTGGCCTATATCGCCCGTGATCCTCACGCCACCCTCCGCCAGATAGCCCAAGGGCTAGGCCTTACCGAGAGAGCCGTGTACCGCCTGGTGGCAGATCTGGAGGAGGCTGGCCTTATCGCCAAGCAGAAGGTGGGCCGCCGTAATGCCTATTCCGTGAATTGGCCCCGCCTCCTGGACCAGGAGGCGGGACCGGCCTTGACCCTAGGCGAGTGGCTAAGCCTAATTCAGAGAGGGGTCCAAGGTCTCGGACCTCAGCCAGGCCAGGATATGGGCGGGATGCCGTAACGCTCGCTCCCTCCCACCACGAAGAACTCCACAATGCCATACCCCTCGTCGTCCCCTAGCCGGAAACGGCACAGCTGGTCGAACCCTAAGGCCCGCCGGTCAGCCTGAGCCAGGGCCTCCGAGTCGCCCTCTGACCACTTGGGTCCTGGGCCACCGATGAAGATGGAGGTCAGTTCCTGGGCCTCCAACTCCCAGTGCCCACCCCCCTCCACAGCCAAGCGGAAGAGGCCTCGGCGGGGCCTACGCGTCCCCGGCCATAGCTCCAGCTCATGTGCCATGCCCGAGAACCTGGTGATGGGGCCCGCCTCCAGCACCTTGGCCCCATCGAAGTGGACTGCCTGGCCGGACCGCGTCTCCCACAGCCAGGCGGTGATGCAGTACTGGGGGAACTGGGCGGAGACCCAGATCCAAACGTCCACGTCCTGCAACACCCTGATGCCCCAAGACCGGTCGCGCATCCCCACCAACCCCTCCGACAACGTCACTGGGCCTATCCGGAACTGGCCACGATACCGCCCGGCCTGAGTATAGTGGTACTGGCGCACCACCAGCCGCCCCTCCTTGGACCACTCGATGGGTGAGAAGGCGAAGGGCGGGCACCGGGCCTGGAATTCCAGGGAGGCAGCGATATCGTTCTCGGGGTCGGAGAGCTCCAGGCGCCAGCTTTTCATGGGCTCCACCACCTGGAAGGAGAGCCCCTCCACCTGCATGTTATGGCGGTCGCCCTCCATAGCGCGAAAGCGGTAGCAAGAGTAATGTTGTCCCTCATAGACCACAAACAGGTAGGCGTCCATGGTCTGGCGGTTGGGATAGGCCCCCAGGCCAGTGATGGCCACGAACCTCCCACTATAGTCATGGATGTTGAAGTAGAAACGGTCCTGCCAAGCCTGGTGGTCGGAGGCCACCTGGGCGATGGGCTTCTCTGTCTGATGGACCAAGAACTCGTCCAAAGGCCCGATCATCTCTTCCCTCCTCTCAAGTCCACCGATATGATAGCAGCAGGCTCTGGACCCAAAAAGGAGCCCAGAACCATGGAGGGATGCCTATGCGTTGGATGGTCAAGCCATGGCCCTGGCAGCCCCCTAAGGTGGCTCTAGTGGAGGTGCACGGTCCCCTTATCCAAAGCGGCCGCGTGGGGGAGTTGGCACGAGCCATCATCTCCCTGGCCCAGCAGCCCTGGGTGCGGGCAGCGGTGTTGGACATAGACTCGTCCGGGGGCTCCGCCACCCTGGCCGAGCAGCTCCACCGGGCCGTGGGCCGTCTCTCCCAGAGCAAGCCGGTGGTGGCCTACGTGAGCAATATGGCCCTATCGGGCGCCTTCCTGGTGGCCTGTGCCGCTCGTCGCATCGTGGCTCCACCCACTGCCCTGGTGGGATCCATCGGCGTTATCATCGCTAGGCCGGTGGTGCGGGAGCTGCTGGAGAGGATCGGGGTGCGCATGTTCGTCAGCCGTGTTGGAGAGCACAAGGACATGATGCAGCCTTGGCGGGAGCCCACCCCTGAAGAGGTGGAGAAGTTGGCCGCCCTTCGCGACGAGTACTACGAGTGGTTCATCAGGAGGGTGGCGGAGGCCCGCCACTTGCCCGTGGAGGAGGTGCGCAGATGCGCCACCGGCGAGTTCTTCACCGCCAGCCGGGCACGGGAGCTGGGCCTTGTGGACGACCTGGGCGACCTGGAGATGGCCCTGGATATGGCTTGCGAGATGGGTCGCACCCCCAGGCAGCTAGTCTCCGTGCGGCCCCGTCGCCCCCTGCTGGAGCGCATCATCTCGCCCCTGGGCGCCGCCCTGGCTGAACGAATGCTACAGGAGGTGGAGGCACGCCTACATATGCAAGTGCTGCTCCGCCCCTAGTCCTCGAAGACCGTATCGATGCGGGAGGAGGCGTTAAAGAAGTACTGCAACGACTGGTTGAAGCGATAAAAGGCGTCCCGGCGCAGCCCATCATGAGAGCGAGCAAATCCCTCGGGCAGCTCCAGGTCGATGGTATTAAGGGTGTGGTAGTGATCGGCCTTCCCGTGGGCCTTGATGTTCTCCAGCATCTCTCGCCATAGGGACAAGGGCCCCTCGAGCCAGAAATCGGCCTCCTCCGCCTCCTCCTCCGATACCTCCCGCACATCGGCTACCTCGAATGCCTCGAAGATTACCAGATAGTACCTCTGGCGGTCGGTGATCTTGATCCCCATAGTGGTATCGCAAGTGCCTATGCGGCGGAACCCATCATCACCATTGACCATATCCTTGAGGAGTTGGAACCACTCTAGTGAGGGGAACACCGCCTTTGCCTGGACGACCTCCTGAGTCATGACATCCCTCCCGGTGTGGCAGTGGCTTCGTGGGGCTGTGGCAGCCACTGCCTAAGGTAGAAGAAGAGGTGTTGCCGCCTCTCGGGCATGCCCGCGGCCTCCAGCCGCCATAGGTAGTCAGCTATCCAGCGGCGACGGAAGCGGTGCAGCAGCTGCCAGCCCCGCTTCAGCTCCTCTTGCCCCAGGCCACCACCCAGAAGCACCACGAGGGCCTCCTGGAGAGTGGAGTCTTTATCGTCCTCGTAGGCGAAGAAGGCCTCTATCTTCTGCAGGTAGCCGTCCACCTCCAGGCGGCACTCGGGCTTGCGCAGGAGGAAGTAGCGCAGGTGCTCCACCCCATAGGCCGTCTGACGGGCCAGGTCCTGCATGGTGAGCGAGAAGATAAGCGCATCGCCCTCGCTGCGGGCCGTGTAGTACCCCACCTGGCACAGATGCATGAGGAAGGAGGTGTTAAAGATGAACATCATGGTGGAGGCCTCCGTCCAGCGGCGGGCATCCTTGATGGGCCGCAAGTAGTAGCCGGGGCTCTGGCGCCCCATCCCTACTCCGTTGAGGTAGGCCCGCTTGCGGAACACGTCCAGGTGACGGGCATAATCGAAGCCCGCCGTGGCCATGTACACCTTCACCTCATGGTAGCCATAGCTCATCTCCTTGAGCCATTTGCCGATGGTGTCGGATATCACCATGGCATTCTGGCACATGTAGGTGCAGAGCTGACAGAGGGCCTGCTCTAACGGCTCAGGGAGAGGTGGGATGTCGTCCCAAGGGATGTGGGTGGCCGGCTTCCACTGCCTCTGGATGGCCTCCTCATAGAGGTCCGCAGCGTGGTCGGCCCAAAGCTCGGCCTTCTCATAGATGCTGTAGCCCATGGAGGGGGAGAGGGGATTGGGTGCCGCCCCCCGGGGCATCTCCGTCTGCCGTGGCCAATAGTCGGGGATGTCGCCGTAGGAGCCCACGTTGAGGGAGCCCAGGGTAAGCCCTTTCTTGCCGGGCTTGACACGTATTCCCCACTCCGTCTTGACGTTCATCCACTCCAAGGTGACAGGCGGTCCTCCACGCTCACGAGCCCTCTCCCGCAGGATGACCACGCGCTCCATCTGGTCGGCACGCAGGCCCGACTCTAGGAAGCCCTTCACCTGGTCCATGGAGATGCCAGCCCGCACGGCCCTCTCGATAAGCTCCCGCGGCCAGCGGCGCTGGCGGGCCAGCTGCTGGACCTCTGGCGGTATGTGCACCTCGCCCCCTGCTCGCACTCGCTCCTGCTCCTCCAGGTAGGCGGCCACCTGTTCGGGTTGCGCCCCCGCCCTTATCTGGGCAGCCACCAGCGATGGCGAGAACCCCAGGGCCAAGGCACGGCGCACCAGGTCCAAGGGGAAGCCCCGCTCCTGGGCCACCCGGGCCAGATCCTCCGGAATCCGTAGCTCCTCGCCCATGTCCTCTCGCCCGGTGAGGGTTAGGTCTCCAGGAAGGCCCGCAGGGCAGGGCTGAGGCGATAGCGGCGCTCAGGAAGACCCGCCACCTCCAGCCGGTGGACATATTCATGCACCTGGCGCCGCCGCAGCTGCATGAGCCAATCGAACCCCTTGTCGATGTTCTTGCGGCCACCACCAGCCAGGACCATGATGGCCTCGTCGAAGACGGGGGAGGCCGCCGAGTGACCCGACTGTATGTCTAGGGAAAGAGGACCCTCGATCTTGTCCAGGTAGTAATGGATCTCCTCCCGCCGCCAGGGCTGCGTCTCCAGGATGTGCTTGAGGTGCATGACGCCAAAGGCGATATGCCGGGACTCGTCTTGGGCGCAGAGGCGGAAGATGGTCTTCTCCGCTTCGCTGTAGGCCAGGGCCTCGCCGGAGCGGAAGAGGGTTTGTACCAGGGCCTCAGCGAAGACGTGCATGATGGCCGAGAACTCGCTGAAGTCCTGGCACTCCAGGATGATACGCAGCCCAGCCCCCGTGCTCTCCTGCAGGAGGCCGCCTCCATTGGCCAGGGCCCGCTTGCGGAACACGTCCAGGTGCCGGGCCTCGTCCATGATCTGGGTCAGGAGGAAGAGCTTCACCTCGTACCACTCGGGGTTGATGCGCTCCAACCACTGGCCAGGGGCGTCGCCAGCGATGAACTCTACCTCCGTGAGGAAGGTGGCGAACTGGCACCAGGCGCGTTCTATGTCATCGGGCAGGGGCCTGAGGGTGTGCCATGGGATGTCAGTGGCCGAGGACCATTGCCGCTGTACAGCTTCCTCATATAGCAGGCGTACGTTGTCAGCCCAAGTCTCATGGCGCACGGGATAGTACCAGCTGTGGCGAGCGGCGGCCGGGTGCCGCTCCGCCCCCTTGGGGCGGGCGGAATAATCGTCGCTCACGTCCACCGTTTCCGTGAGGGCCTCCACCTGCTCGATGGTCAGGCCCTTGCGCGTAGGGCGCAGCCGCGTGGCCTCGATGCGCGCCCTGTCCTCGGGCCTCAACCAGTCTAGGCGCAGAGGCGGCAAGTCCTCGTCGTGCGTGAGTTTGTACAGAATATCCTTATCCATGCTCGTCCTCCTTAGCAAGCGCTTAACCTGAGGCTTTTCTTTCATTTTATACATGCTGGCAACCTTGTCAAGGGGAGACCACCCGAGATGGGGGACGGCGTTACACATCGATGGCTGCCAGGCTCGGGGCATAAGGGTCACCGTGCAGCAAGGGCAGGGCGCCGTATCTTGTCATCTTTCGGCGCCCTGCCCCTTCCCCTTCCTTACCGCCAGGCTCTGGGGGTGGCAGAGCCTTTAACCGATACCTGCCCTACCTTCTAGGGAGCGACACCTCCACCTCCCTGCCGATGGCCGGCGTGCCAGGCGCCTGGGCCACCGGGAGACCGACCACGTGAAGCAGGAGCTTGAGGGCGTCCACAGCGTCCACGTCCCCATCGCCGTCCACGTCGCCCCAGAGCCTGGGGGTCCCGTCCACCGACACGGTGGAGCCGATATCAGCGCAGGGCTCCTGCTGCGAGACATCGAGGCCGACCACGTGGCGCAAGACCTTGAGGGCATCCACCGCATCCACCTTGCCGTCGCAGTCCACGTCGCCCCACAGAGCCACCACCCTGAGGGGGATGGCAGGGCCACCAGGGTCGATGATGACGCCGTTGGCCACCCCGTCGGCATCGCCCTCGCCGCCATCGATGAGGGTGATGGTGATGACGTTGTCCCCATCGTCATCGCCCACGGGCAGGGCCACCCAGCTGTTGCCTATCAGCTTCAGCCACACGGTACCTATGGGAGCCGGCGAGGGCAGCGTCACCCGGATGGTCACGCGGGCCCCGGGCGGAATGCCCTCCACGCTGAGGCTGTAGAGGCCATGGGGCAGCTCATAGCCCGCAGGTGGCGGCACAGGCGGGGTGCCAGTGTAGGGGGCGACTTGCAAGAACAAAGGCCCACCCATGAGGCTAGCGTGGAAGATGAGTTCCCCTGTGCCCGTGGGGCTGGGCACCGAGACCTCGATGAAGGGCAATCCTGGTGGCGGTGGCGGCGGTGGTGGCGGTGGCGCAATGACGATCTCGAACCTGGCCGTGCACGTCTTGTCCCCGTCCATGGTGACGGTGACCGAGGGTGAGGCGCCAGAGCAGTCACCCTCCCAGCCAGCGAACCTGCTCCCGCTTGCTGGCTGCGCCGTGAG
>Ga0197143_1000639_pt1 | contig 35592 bp, 27 predicted proteins | sample GBS70_MetaG_FD_148603 | JGI IMG/M metagenome (GOLD analysis project Ga0197143, IMG submission 148603) | Sediment microbial communities from Great Boiling Springs, Gerlach, Nevada, United States - GBS 70_MetaG | ecosystem: Environmental > Aquatic > Thermal springs > Hot (42-90C) > Sediment... | reverse complement strand
CCGACCATTCGGTCATCTCGTTTGTTCGTTGGGCGAAGGACTGGCGCGACTGTGTTGTCGTCGTTTGCAACTTCACGCCTGTCGTCCGACACGACTACCGCATCGGCGTGCCCTTCAATGGTGTTTGGCGCGAAGTGCTCAATACCGATTGGCAGCAATACGGAGGCAGTGGGATAAGGGTCACGGGACAAGGGACAGGGGAAAGTGGATGGGAAGCAGGTGAGGTTGTCGCCGAGGCGTTACCGTGGCAAAACCGACCTTATTCAGTTCGGTTGACCTTGCCTCCACTTTCCGTTGTGTTTCTGAAACGATGCCTTAACGCGACAGCAGAAAATGCGCTATCATAGGAAGAGAAAGCAATGCACATCAGCTATTTAGCAGGAGGCACAAAAAGGGGTGAGCGATATGGTTTTGAGAAGGGTTAGGCAAATTGTAACAGTGCCCTTGCTCATCTTGGTTGCCTCTTTTCTTTTTGGGCAAGAGGTAGACTATGGAGCAAAGCATATTTCCCCCACTCCCGAAGTTATCACGCCACACATAAGCTGGCTGAAGCCGTATGTAAATGGTTCCATCAAAGTCCTCTTTGTGACTCACAGGGCAGGGATGAGGGAAATCATTGAACTGGCTCAGAGAATGGACATTAGTTACACCGTTATGTCCATATCTCATCCCGATGCATTCTACCAAAGGGACCCATCCAACCCTTCCACACTCACCCCAGAATCCATGACTGCTGACGGTGAGAAGAAACTGGGCGAAAATTACGATGCAATAGTTCTGGGGAACATAAATTGGAGTTGCCTCCCCATTTCTTGGCGCTACTTGATTCTAAAGAAGGTTAAGGAAGGGACAGCGATGTTGGGTATTGTGAGGGGAACCGATGAATACCTCACAAAAGCTTTGAAGGAGAGGGTAAAAATTGAGTTTCCTTCCACATACCCTTTCAAAGGTCTCTCGCAGTTTGAAAAATACAAAGACATGGAATCCTTCCTCAATGCTACCCTTGATGTCTACCAGTTTGGCAATGGCAAAATCTTTCTCCTAAAAGGATACACTGTTCCCCCTCGCATGCAAATGCTGACCCCTGCACCGATAGGGAATCCACTGCAGGTTAGCTACATTGAATATGACTACCATCTTGCCTACATTTGTCATCTTCTCAATCTCTGCGCCCGAAGAGAGCCTGCTGTTAAGATAAAGGGCAAGGACTACATTGAGGCGAATAGAGACAGATTTAGCAATATTGAGTTCACCCTTGAGAGCAAAGAGAGGATAGAAAGTGTTTGCAAGCTGGTGCTAAGGGGCAAATACAATGCTTTCATTCACTCCCAAACAAAGAAAGTGCTTCTTTCCCCAGGGTCAAACACTCTAAGCATCCGAGTGGAAAGCCCTCCTGCGGGAGAGTATTTCGCCGATCTATGGGTTTTAAGTGGCGGAAAAGTCATAAATTTTGGTTCCGCCTTTATAAGGCTAAACTCGGATAGCTTCATAAGGGGCATAGAACTGAAGAAGTCTTACAAAAAAGACGAAATTATTTCGGGAAAAATAACTTTGGAAAGCAGGGACGCAAGGTGGGAAGGGTTTCACCTCCTGATTTACCAGAAGGACAACTTTGGAAGGATTACGAACACGAGAGATATAGATCTTTCCTCGTCCCCTCCTAAATCCCCGATAGAGGTTCCATTCTCTCTACCTCACAGCAAGCCATTGACTGTCCTCCAAACCCTCTTGGTAATGTTGCGCAAAGGGAAAGAAACCGTTGATTGCAAAAGGGAGTTCTTTTTCATCTCCGACCTTTATCCGAAAGACGATGTGAGGTATATCCTCTGGGTGGGAGGCTTCGGCTCGTATCTTACTCCTCATTTTTACAGGGTGCTTTATAAGGCAGGATTTGATACGCAATACACTGGCTTTAACGAAGCCATTCTCCTTGGCAACCTTTACCACCTCCCTTACGCAACGAGATTCATTGATAGGAAATCCGATTGGTATCCTCATCCTGATGTGCCCAGCAGAACAAAGGATGACCATGTGAGATTACCATGCCTTAACGATCCCTCTTACCTTGAAAAAGTGCGTAGCAGTTTGACGGATACGGCTAAGCGTTTAATGGATTTCTCAACGAGAGAGTTCTCTATGGGTGATGAATGCCATTTTGTGGCTGGAAGATACGAACTTTGTTTTTGCTCCCATTGTGTTTCTGGGTTCGCCAAATTCTTGGAGAGAGAATATGGCAGCGTTGAAAATCTTAACAAAGAGTATGAAGCAAACTACAAATCCTTTTCCGATGTCAAGCCCATAACCCTTGAGGAAGCCAAAAAGAACCCAAAATTTGTCCCTCTTTGGGTTGATTATAGGCGATATATGGAGGATGTATGGGCGGGAATTTATCGTTTCAGCCGTGATGTGATAGAGAAAGTTGTCTCTAAAGCCAGGGTGGGCTATGAAGGAAGCGACATGTCAATCAACAGCTACAATGCTGCCGATTTTTACAAGCTTATGCAAGTCATGAACCTCAATAACACCTATGATGCTCCTTTCATCCCCCGCGCCGTTTCTGATTTCAGCCAGCCAGGCACCCTTTTGGGTTTGGGATGGTATGGTGGATACAACCCTTGCAGAAGTGAGATTTACAACAGATACATCGTTTGGCGTCACCTTTTCAGGGGAGCAAATTCTTTTTGGGTTTGGCATGGAGAGCCGGGAAAGGAAGGTGGGGTTGTAGCCCCTGACCTCTCCTTTTACGATTTCTTCAAGGCTAATGTTGAGGAAATTAAAGAGCTGAAGAGGGGAATTGGGAAACTAATAATGAGTGCAAAGAGAATTAGCGATGTCGCCGTCCTCTACTCAGCAAGTAGCGTTCACCTCTCAACCTTGACCGAGGGCTTCCCTCAAATGGAACAAGTCCTAAACAGCATGGTCTTGTTGCTTGAAGATGTAAGATGCCCGTTCAAAATCATCTCCTACAAGCAATTGGAAGAAGGGATACTGAGAAAAGAGAACTTTCGTTTGCTCATACTCCCTTATTCTCAATCGCTCTCTTTGGAAGAGGCAAAAGAGGTTGCCAATTTTGTCAAAGGAGGAGGTGTTGTGATTTCAGATCTAAGACCGGGCATCTTTGACCAACATGGAAAACCATTCCAAAAACCAATTTTAGATGAAGTTTTTGGGGTTAGACAGGAGCCATCCCCTAAACCTAAAAGAGAGAAAGTTTCTTTAAACCTCGGTGGAAACTTCCCCAACTCCCTTCCTGAGACGTTCTCTGACGCCTCTCTCAGGCTCACAACGGGCAGGCAGCACGGTGAAATGGAGGGCACACCTTGCTTCATTGTCAACAAATTTGGGAAAGGAATGGCTATCCTTTTGAACTTTTCCCTCGCCCCTTATTCCCCTCGCAGTGAATCTGCACCTTTCTGGAGGTCATTCTTTAGAGCCCTGCTCAACTATGTGGGAGTTAAAGAAAGAGCCAAAATTTTTCCAGATATTGCTGGAGTTAGGACATATTGGTTCCAACGGGATTCCCTCCAATACCTTGGAATCCTTCAGGAACTGCCAGAACCTCCCATAAATTATGCCCTCGGGAAGGCGAAGCCTATCGCCAGTTCACCAATTAAGCTCACCCTTTTGAGGAAATACCACATCTATGATGTGAGGGAAGGGAAATACCTCGGTTACGGTGATGTGATAAACACGAAGGTTGAGCCCGGTAAAGCGAAGCTTTACGCTCTTTTCCCATACAAGCTGAACAAAGTTTCCATTTACACGCCAAGTAAAGTGACCCAAGGGAAGGAATTAACCTACGAAATTAAGCTTGTTAAGCTTAATGGAACATCGCCCTCGTTAGGTCTTCACATAGTTCACCTCTCACTCCTTGATCCGAAAGGCGAAACTATCGCATATTATGAGGAAAACCTTGCGGTGAGCGGTGGAAGAATAAAAGGTGTGATTCCGCTCGCCCTTAACGAGGCACTCGGCAAATGGAGGATAAAGGCAAGGGATGTAGCTACGGGAATCTCGGGTGAGAAAACCTTTATTGTGGAGGGGAGAAAATGATGAGAAAAAGCTTCACTTTTCTCCTCATTCTCCTTCTCTCTTCCCTTCTCCTTGGGGAGGATAGGAGTGAATATCCATGCTACCTCATGAATGAGAAGCCAATCTTGGATGGGAAAGAGGAAAAAGCTTGGGAGAACATCCCTGAGGCAACTGGCTTCTTCATCCTCGGCGGGCAAAAATATGCCTTAGAAAAGCAAACTTACTTCAAATGTGGGTGGAGGGATGAAGGAATTTACATTTTCGTCAAGTGTGAAGAACCTTTCCCAGACAAAATCATAGCGAAGCTAAAGGATGGTGATGAACTTTTCAGGGAAGATAGCGTGGAATTTTTCTTCTTTCCTAAGGATGCACCAAACTACCTTCATTTTGTCGTAAATGCGATCGGGAGCAGATGGAATGAAGTTGGAGCTACTCTTCAACCATCTTTCCCTTGGGATTGGCAAGCGAAGGCTTTCATCGGGAAGGATTTCTGGTCAGTAGAGGTAGCAATACCTTTTGATGTTCTCGGAAGGAGACCAAAAGGCGGTGAAAAATGGCTCATGAATGTGGCAAGAAACATAAACACTGGTCCAGCAATAGAGCACTTCACTTGCTGGCCACCATTAAAAGGGAGCTTCCACGAGGTTCAAAACTTTGCACACATTGCCTTTAAGGAGAGGGAAATTTCGGTTGAGGAAAGAAAAATGGTGGAGGAAAAACTAAATGCGCGCTTCTATGCATTCCTCAAAGGGAAGGTGGACAGTTTGTGGGAGGAGCTGAAAAAGAATGCCCCTAATTACGAGGATGCAATACTGTATGGGTTGAGGAATGAACGGTTGAAAGGGGAAGCAACTTATCTAAAAGAGGCTTGGGATAGATTGCAAGATCTTGTTGAAAAGAAAAAGCCCACCCTTTATGAGCTTCGTTCATTCATCAGCAAATATCCCGACATGCTACAACGCCTCAAGGAGTTCAACTACAGGATTCTCATTGAAAGGTTGTTTGAAGATTAGGGCTTATCAGGCTTATGGTAGGTTTGTGCCTACTTTGCGATAATGCGCATAGGGTTTGTCCATGCGATGTTGCCATCTTTGTCCATGCACTCAATTCTGATGAAACGTTCATCGCCACGGAGTTTGTAATATGCCTGCGTAATAGTGCTGTCCTTTGGGGCTGTCCACTTTCTCCCTTTTCCGTTGTCGGAGACGAACGTTATCGTCTTCACTGGTGATGTTACAACGCTTATGCACTCATCTTCAATCTGCACATCCTTTATTTGCGGTCCTGTGCTTGAGTAGAACATACCGTTTCTAAGAGCTTCCATAACTTCGTTTTTTGTGAGTTGCTTACATTTCACAGCCACCCATGCACCGCAAATGTCCACTGGGCGATATTCACTAAAATGGAAATGCGCATCATCAACAGCTACTCCCCAAACGATGCGCCCTCGCAAAAGCAAGTCATCCCAATGTGTCGTTGACAAGCCTTTCCCAACAGCATGATGGCATGAAGTGTTGAATATCTCTATGGCGATGTAGTTATCAAACGAGAGCATGTCATGCACTGTAAGCTGTGACCAGTATGGATGACAAAGTATTGCTTCACCGCCTTGTGAACGAACTTCATCAATGAGAACCTGTGGATGAATACTCCTATGCAAGACACCTTCTGGCGCTTTCCATTCCTTCTCAATGCCTATAATGACGAAGTGAAAACCAAAACCAGTTTCTGACACACCCACATCTACTTCCTCACCAGCTATAAGCAACATCCCATAGCTTTCGCTGCTTTCGAGTAGCGTTAGCTTGTTGTGGTCTGTTATAGCGAGGAAGTGATAGCCTGCATCAGCATATCTTTTAACCAGCTCAGTTGGCTCTAAATCACCGTCACTGCGTTTTGTATGGGCGTGCAGGTTACCCTTGAACCAACTGCCATCAGCTTTAAAAGGATTCGCAAACTCTATAACCATTGCCACTCACCTTCACGAAATGCTAATGTGCCTTTGCAAAACCACTATTATAGCGTTGATCCCTTCGGTTGATTAACCTGTATAGCTACGCACGCTTGTTCGTGTCATAGTGAATGTGGTTTAGCATTGCACTGCTTTGAATGGTGTATTGAGGTGATGCCGATGAAGCGCTCGCGTGCGTTTCTTTCACTGGCAGTTGGGCTTATTTTGGTTTGCACTTGCATTGGTGAGATGTATTCTCAGACAAAGGGCATCGTGTTGCGCTACAAAGGCAATGTTGGCGATGTCATGCGCTACAAATCTTGGTTTCGCATGCGCACACTCGGATTAAGCAATGACAGCCCAAAGCTGCGTATGACTTTCAACTACGAGGCGATTCACTCCCACAGGATAGTATCTTTTTCTCCCGATGGTATCTTGGAGATAGAAGCTACGAGGGAATCTGGGAAGGTGCAACGCGATGGTCGTGAAGAGGACTTAAGTTCAAAGCCTCATAAACGCATCGTAAGGATGAACGACAGAGGCAAGGTCATTGAGGAGAAAATAATAGAGGGAGAGGAACGCGAGGATGAAAGCAAGTTCGCAGACCCAGTTGTTCTTATGGATGAAATACATACAAGGGCTGTTCAGAACATAACCTTCCCAGAGAACGAAATAACGAAGGGGACTGAATGGACAACAACACTGACCGAACGCATAGCCAATGCAAATGTGAGTGTGACGATAAGATCAAGGGTGATTGACATCACCGAGGTTGATGGACACAAGTGCGCTGTTGTTGATTCCGAGATAAGCGCGCCAATTGACTTATCATTAAAAGTTGGGGAGATGGAAATAGAGCTTAGCGGTGAATTCAAGTCGTGGACCACACTTTACTTTGACTATGAAAACGGCATTGAGGTGCTTTCAGAAGACCAATTGCGCCTTGCGGTTGATCAAACTGCATCTGCAGGTGGCAGAAGCTTTCGTTTAAAATTTAAAGTGGCAGCGAATGCAAAGACAGTCCTTTTGAATTATATAAAAGCTGTGAAGTGAGATGGTAAACTTTGGTTTGAGCGCCTCTACTGCTCTTGATGAGGGTAAGTTAACTTTTGCACGAAACCATGTTAAGCGGAGTTGATTGAAACATGGGTGAAATACGAGTCGGCACATCTGGCTATAAGTATGATGACTGGGTTGGGTATTTCTACCCAGAAGGCTTGCCTGAGCGAGAATGGCTTGAGTTTTATGCACGCAACTTCAACACAGTTGAGATAAACAGCTCATTTTACACGATACTGCCACCATCAACTTCTGCTCACCTTGTCAAGAAGGTTTCAGAGGACTTTGACTTTGCCATCAAGGCTCACAGGTCTTTCACTCATGACAGGACTGTTGATGAAAGCATTCTCCATAGCTTCCATGAAAGCCTGAAGCCGTTCGCTCAATCAAATAAGCTTGGATGCGTCTTACTTCAGTTCCCATGGGTGTTTAAGTATGAGCATTCCAACCTTGACTACCTCTTGAGGGTCTGCGAATTGCTCGCTGATTATCCCCTCGTTGTTGAATTCAGAAACATAGGTTGGATAAGGGATGAAGTGTTTGAGCTCCTTCGTGATTACAACATAGGCTTCTGCTGTGTTGATGAACCGCGGCTCAAAGGCTTAATACCGCCTGTAGCTGTAGCAACTTCAGAGATAGGTTATGTGCGTTTTCATGGGCGCAACAAAGAGAAGTGGTGGCAGCATGAACACCCATGGGAAAGATACGACTACCTATATTCCGAAGAAGAGATAGCAGAGTGGATGCCAAAGATACAGAGGATCGCAGAGAGCACGGAGCGCTGTTATGTCTTCTTCAACAACCACTACCAAGGCAAGGCTGCAATCAACGCGAAGATGCTTATGAAGTTACTTAGCGGTGATGTTGGATGAGCATATGCGTGGGGAAGGATGATCTCTTAAAGCACATGGAAGCAGTGCTCAAGCGCATACAAACTCAATTCAACGAGCTTGACGAAATCCGAGAACGCTGTTTTGAGATGTCCCGCAAGCTCATCAGGCAAAGTAGCATCGCAATAAAACATATACACCGAACGGAGCTTGATAAAGCGAAAGCGATGCTGAACGACGCAATGAAGATAGCGAAAGAGCTTTCGGAGATAATTTCGAAGCACTCGGATGTTGCATCTTGGGGTTTCGTGCAGGACGCACAACGCGAGCTGTCTGAAGCTGCCATACTCTTCTCCATCGTTTCTGGCGAGAAATTACCAGACCCGTGTGAGTTGAATGTTTGCGGTGTTGCATACGTTCACGGGCTCGCTGAAGCGATGGGCGAAGTTAGAAGGCTCATTTTGGATGGATTGAACAGAGGCGCTAAAGAGGATGTGAAAACGCTCCTGAGGATCATGGAAGAGACTTATTACCTTCTACTCGCTTTTGACCACCCAGATACTATTACACTCGGCTTGAGAAGAAAGGTTGATCAACTTCGCTCTTTACTTGAGCGGACCCACAGCGATGTTACAATTGCGCTTCAATGCGCGGCTGTTATAAGTTCGCTCCAGAAGCACTCCGAAAACTTAAAAGGGGCTCAATGAAGCATCGCCAGCGCAAGGATGATGAACAAAACCCCGATGAGTATCATCTCCACTCTCTCGCTTAATTCCAAACCGATATACTCAATACCGAATGACGAAAGCGTAACCATGCCAACCATACCAATGATGGTAGTCACAGCTGTTATCAACACTAACATAACCAACGTGTGATAACTGCCCGATGCTGCAGCTGCAAAGAAAAGTGGCATCACTGCTTCACATGGTGAGAGCGTAAGTGAAAGTAACAATGCACCTACTGTAAGCAATTCACCTTTAGCACTCTTCTCCGCACTGCAAAGGAGTTGCGCATCAAACTTTGCAATCTTCCCCTTATGAGTTCCTTCACTTTGAGTTATGCGCCATGCAGCAAAGATATACGCTATCCCTACAAGTAAAATCAAAACCGCCGAAACAATCTTCGCAGCCGAGGAAAAGAGCGATGCCACGCTTCTTCCAATCAACCAAACAACCAACCCAAGTATGAGTGTGCTCAACATATGGCAAGCACCAGCAAATGCTGTTATGAAGAGCAGTTTTGTCCTACGCCAATGGTGCACTTTCGCAGCAAGCAGAAATGTAAGCCAGTGAGTTGGCATCACTGCATGTGTAAGCGAGATGAGGAAAGCGCTGATGAGCAGACCCATGATGGCATCCTACACCTCAAAACACTTGGGCTAAACATTAAGCAGCATTCAGTTTAACGCACACGAACCACAACCCATCTGAGTTGCATAGTTCCTACATCGTTAACACCCCGATGTCTAAGCTTATGTCTCCTTCCGCCAACCCATTTACGCATCGTTACCCAAAACCAAAATTTGACTTACCATCGTTTTGCGCTATAATAATGCTACCTGAGGCAGCGGGTTGACGATGAATCAAACGATGTAAAACAGATGCTACACTACAGAAGTTAAGATGCATCTGTAGGCAAAAGTGAATTGAGAGAATGCCTACAGGCAAGCCCGCTGGTGAAAGAGTGGTATGCGATAGGCGAAGAGGAAAGCGGTGGGGTGGCAGGAGTTGGATGGGCAGTATAATTCAAGGGGTTTGATGGCACACAAAGAAGTGTGCGCATCAAAACCCTTTTAATTTTGGGTGCTTAAGATACTGCCCATTGATGTGAGCTAACAGGACGCCGTCTGACAAGCACTCAACAGTGCTTTGAGAAGACGGCGTTTAATTTTTAGGTATCCACAAGCGTGGAAAACAAGAGGTGGTAAAACATGCCGTTCGTGCGAAGGTTGGGTGAGTTCGTTCGCCCTTATATTTGGCAAATGATCCTTGGATTCATTCTTACGGTAACGCTTACATGGCTATCGCTCATCCCACCGATACTTATGCGTCGCTTGATTGACGAGGCAATCATGGAGCGAGACAGGAAACTGCTCCTCATGCTGACCCTCGTGCTCTTAGGAGTTTACATTGTCTCAACATTGGTAGGGATGGTAAAGAACTACCTTATGGCATGGCTCGGTCAGAAGGTGCTTTACGACCTGAGAACACGCTTATACGAGCATGTTGCTATGCTTGACATCGGCTTCTTTGAATCAAGGCGCAGTGGTCAAATAATGTCGCGCATAACTGGAGATGTGGCAGCACTTGAGCATTTTATCGTCCACAGCATCCCGCATATGCTGATTGACCTTATAACACTCATAGGGATCGCTATCGTCCTATTCAAGACCAATCTTCAACTTGCCCTCATTGCACTTTTCCCTGCACCTTTGCTCATCATCATGACGGTGCGTTATAGACAGCTTGCTATAGTCGTTTACAGAAGGATCTGGAATGTCATCGCCGAGATGCATTCATTCCTCTTTGAGACGCTTTCAGGGATTAAGGTCATCCAATGCTTCAACCAAGAGGCAAGGGAAATTGAGCGCTTTAAAGGGCGCTGCCATAAGATAGTGTGTTCAAACCTTGATGCAGCTAAGCTTTCAACGCTCTTCTTCCCAACAATGGGATTCATATCAACGCTTGGCTTGATGTTGGTTTGGTGGTTTGGTGGCAACCGTGTCCTTGAGGGACAGCTTACCATAGGAACGCTCACAATGTTCACGATGTATCTACGCCAGTTCTATGTGCCTGTGCAAAACCTCACCTACTTGAACGATGTGTGGCAAAGGACAGCTGCAGCAGCTGAGAGAGTTTTTGAGATCTTAGACACAAAGCCAGAAATCAGTGTCCCTAAGGAAGCCATCAAACTTAACGATGTAGAGGGAGAGGTCGTCTTTGAGAATGTCAGCTTCACATACAATGGAAACAAATCACAGGATAACAATGGGCTTGTCCTTAAGCACATAAACCTAAAGGTTAATCCCGGTGAGACAATTGGTATCGTTGGCAGAAGTGGTTCTGGTAAGACAACGCTAACAGCGCTTATCGCTCGCTTTTATGATCCGAAGGAAGGGCGGATCTTAATTGATGGACATGACTTAAGGGAGCTTGACTTAAAGAAGCTTCGCGAAAAGATAGGTGTCGTGTTGCAGGAACCTTTCCTATTCCATGGGACCATCTGGGAGAACATCGCTTACAGCCGTCCAAACGCAACTATGGAGGAAATCATAAAAGCAGCGAAGATTGCCAATGCACACAAGTTCATCCTTGACCTGCCAGATGCATACGACACGTATGTTGGTGAGCGTGGCACGAAACTCTCTGGCGGTGAGAGACAAAGGATTTCAATAGCGAGAGCAATTTTGAGAGACCCCAAAATCCTCATACTTGATGAAGCCACATCCTCTGTTGATAGCGAATCTGAATACGCAATCCAGAAAGCGCTTGATAGGTTGCTCAAAGGTAGAACAACATTTGCTATAGCGCACAGGCTCTCAACATTGCGAAACGCAGACAAACTCGTCGTGCTTGACAATGGTGAGATAGTTGAAATGGGGACACACGAAGAACTCATGCAGAAGGATGGCATTTACAAGCGCCTTGTGCAAATACAAGCGTTGCTAAGCAATAGCTTGATTGAAGAAGGGGACAACGGAAAAGGGGACAACGGAAACGGGAAAAACCAATCTTGAATGTGATGGCAAAAACAAGAGGTGATTGAGAGGTGGTCGAGGACTTAGAACCGGATTTAGAAATAAGATGGCTTGATGAATGCGATGTGCGCATAGAGCGAGATGCTGATGGACAGCTTTGGCTCTCTTGCGATGGACAGGTGGTGAAGATAGGGAGGGTCGTTAGGCTTTTCCCGTTGACGGATAAATCACATTACATCTCCATCATTGACTCGGAGGGAAACGAAATCGGCATCATAAGGGATATACAAAGCATTGAACCAACTTCGCGGGCTATACTATGGGAGGAACTTGAACGCATTTACTTCATGCCGAAGATAACACGCGTCTACAGCATAAGACATGATCAATCCTCTGGATGCATAGTCTGGGATGTTGAGACAGATGTTGGCAGGAAGGAGTTAAGGATAGCGAGCGTTGACCATATTTACAAAGCTCGCTACCCACGCATTTTCGTTGTAGATGAAGAGGGGCGCCGATACGAAATACCAAACTGCGATGCACTTGATCACCGCAGCAGGCGCCTCCTCGCACGATACTTCTAAGGCTTCTTTGCGCCCTCTTTGCACGGTTGGAGGGGTAAGTCTACATGCTTAAGCGTGCCCATGCATTGTTGTAAGCATTGATTATGGCAAGCATGAGGCAAAGGAGCGCAGAGACATCGGAATTTGATATAGCGCCTTCGCTCTCGCCAGCATCAAGAATTTCAACAACTGCTGTGAGCAAATGAGGCTGTGCTGTGAGTTTGTCTGGCGAGATACTTACGCCTTCATCTTGCGCTTCCTCAGCGAGTTGGAAGAGCTGTTCACCAACACTTTCATAAGAATCCAAGAACTCCTCAAATGAGACTGCTGAGAGCTTGTTATCGCTTGCCCTCATGAAGACTTCGGTAACAAAATACGAAAGATGGACTGCCCACTCCTGAGTCGCTTCTGGAAACTCATCCAAGACAGCTAACGCAAACGGTAAAACATGTGGCTGTGAGTTGGAGACACGCTCGTCAAGCTCCTTTGCCTTCTGCTCATCGTATCCAATCATTTCCTTCCAGACCTGCTCAATCTCTTTCCTCGTTATCAAGTGCACTCTGTATCCCCTCGCTTTGTTTTAATGTTTTAACGCAAAGGTGCAACATGCACATTTAGTTTGTCATACGAGACCATGTAATGCTAACGCGCTCCAACATGTTAATCTTATGAGACGAGGAAGGGAAAAGCTTCAAGCTCGCTATGCTCTCATGCGCCAAAATAAAGTTGGCTAAGTAATTGCTTGCCTGAAGCTCTCAAATCAACCATGCCTTACACCTTAGGTGAGTGATAGCGTGATGCGAAAAGTTAGAGTGCTCATTAGGCTTAAGCCAACTTTGATGGATGCTCAAGGGGTTGTTTTGAAGCGAGCTTTGAAACAGCTTGGCTATAACTCAGTTACAGATGTGCGTGTTGGAAAGCTGATTGAAATCACTATTGATTGCGATGACGATAAAAGGGTTATGGCAGAAGTGAAAGAGATGTGCCAAAGGTTGCTTGCCAACCCAGTGATTGAGGAGTTTGAAGTGCTTGATGAAACTACCCCAACGAGCGCGAGGTAGCTTTGATATGCGCTTTGGTGTCGTTGTCTTTCCGGGTTCAAACTGCGATCAGGATTGCTATCATGTCATCCGCAACGTCCTCAAAAAGCCAGTGGAATACATATGGCATGAAAGGACAGACTTAAACAGGTTTGATTGCATAGTGCTTCCCGGTGGCTTCTCGTATGGCGATTACTTGCGTCCCGGTGCAATAGCGAGGTTCGCGAAAACCATGGATGCGCTTTCTGAATTCGTTGAGCGCGGTGGATTGGTCATCGGTATTTGCAACGGTTTCCAGATATTGCTTGAGGCTGGATTGCTACCGGGAGCAATGTTGCGAAATAGGAGTCTGCGCTTCATATGCAAGTATGTGCACTTAAGGGTTGAGAACGAAAAAACACCTTTCACAAATCTTTATCGCAGTGGGCAAGTAGTGCGTATGCCTATAGCGCATGGGGATGGAAACTATTATTGCGACGAGGATACGTTGGCTGAGCTTGAGTCAAAAGGTCAAATAGTTTTCCGATACTGTGATGAGCTTGGAAATATTACCGACGATGCTAATCCAAATGGCTCAATCGCAAACATAGCTGGCATATGCAACGAGCAAAAAAATGTGCTCGGTATGATGCCACATCCAGAAAGGTGCTCCGAAACAATTTTGGGTAGCAGCGATGGTTTACTGCTCTGGAAATCAATCACCAATTGGGTTGAGGGAAACGGCAGAATTTAGTTAACGCTGTTACGGTGAATCACCTTATGTTCTACACTTTGCTTGCGTTCACAGCAGCTTGCATATCAGTGTATTCCTACATGCGAGAGGTGGGCAGATGGAGAAGGCATACTTTCGTCATCGCGCTCTTAGCGCGCCTGATGGCAATATTTCTCCTTTGGCTTCTCCTGTCGCAATTTGAGCTCAATCTTAAAAGCTCTTTTGTGCGCCCTCATGACTTACACTTGCTCATTGATACATCTGAAAGCATGCACCTCTGTGGCATGGACAGGGATGTAATAGCGTTAGCACAAAATGTTGCGCACACGCTCAGCGCTCACCAAACAACCGTTCGTTTACACATATGGGCATTTGACGAGGCACTCAAAGAGATACCAATAGCTCACATCAGAAAGCTTAAGTTCAAAGGTGAGCGCACGGAGTTGGTTTCAGCTATATCCTCGCTTAAAAGGTTGCTTGGCACAAATGCAACCGTTGTCGTCTTAACAGATGGTCAGGATACAAAGGTGAAGTCACCATACGATGTTCGGAACATCTTGGCTCGTGAGAAGTCAAGCGGAGCGAATTGGGTCTTTGTAAGGCTTGAAAGAGAGGCGCCAGCAAATGTTTGCGTTGAAGTTTTGCCACCCTACACAATTGCATTCCCTAACAGTGTTGTGACACTGAGATGCGTGGTGAGATTGACGAGTGGCAATAGCTATAGCGGCATGTTGAGGGTGACAATGGACAGAAAGGAAATTCTACATAGGCGCATCTCGCTTAGCGCCGAGCACCCCAATGAAACGGTAATGTTCTCCGTATCACCGCATAGCGAGCACAGGATAAAGGTGAAGTGCGATACCGCACCAAACGAACTATTCACACTGGATAACGAAGCCGAAGCAATCATCAACATCATTAACCGAAAGGTGCGATTGCTCTTCATCACCGGCTTGCCAAGCCCAGAATTCAAGTTTATCAAACGTTCGCTTGAAGACGATGGTGCGATTGATATGCTTTGCTTAAGCGAAAGAGACAATGTGGGCTTCCTTGCGCAGGGCAACTTAGTAACTGGTGAACAGGTTTTGAGGCTCAGCGTTGACCGAAACATGCTCAGCAAATTTGATATCATCTTCATCAGCAACATTGAGCCAATAAAGCTGCCATCAAGAACCTTTGAAGAAATTGAATGGTATGTTAGCCAATATGGTGGGACTTTGTTCATACTCGGCGGTGAAAAGACACCGACACTGTTTAACAATGTTCTGTTCAAACGCCTTTCGCCAGCGGAAGGCTTTGGTGGCTTCATCAATAACGATTTTTCACTAAAGCCAACGGAGCTTGGTTTGCATTGCCCAGCAGTGAACATGGGGAGAGACAAAGCTGAGGCGAGGAGCATTTGGGAGAAGATGCCGAAACTGAGGTGCGGTATGGTGCTGACGAAGCTAAAGGGAGGAGCAAGCGTGTTACTTGAATATGACGGCATCGGTTCTGCAGGAGGCGCTGCATTTGTATGGCATCGTTATGGTGAGGGGAAGGTTTTTATCTTCGCACCGTTTGATACATGGCGTTGGTGTATGGAGGCAGCCAAACGCTCATCAGAGCCTCGCGAGTTCAATTACTTCTGGCGCACGCTCGCACGCAGCCTCCCTACACCACTGGTTGATGGTTTTGTTACACTTTCTGCAAGTAACAGCGTCGCAGAAGTTGGTGAAGTGGTATGCATCTATGGAGCTGTTCGTGGGAACGCACGCAGTAAAGAGATCAATGTTTTAGCTCAACATGAAGATGGCACGAAAAAGCAATTTACATTGGTGAGGCAAGGAGATACATTCGTGGGACAACTGCGCTTAGACCGGCAGGGCAGATGGATGCTGAAACCATCTTCAACTCACGGAAGCACTGTGTTCATAACAGCCGTAGAGAAACTACACGAGCATAAGCGTGTTGGACACAACGAAGAAATGCTGAAGGCAATGGCAGATGCATTGGGAGGGCAAATCATCTCACCCGGCGACGTTAAGAAGGTTGCTTTGAAGTGTGCCAACATGGCTGTGAAGGAATATAGCTTCTACACGCTCAGGTTACGTTCTATGCCATTCCTTTACTTCGCCATTTTAACATTGCTGTCGCTTGAATGGTTCCTGCGTCGTAGGAATGGGCTTGTTTGAGAGCCCTTAACTCTCAGGAGGGCATCAAATCCATGCACCAAACTAACGAAGGTGGAAGGAAGCTCGCGGAAGTTTGGGCAGCCGTTGACGAATTCATTGACCACTTGCGCTCACTCAAGGTTTCTTCACCTCACACAATCAGATGCTATGCAAGTGACATAGTTAGCTTTGCTTCCTTCCTTGAGGGTCAATTCAGCGGTATTGGGCATTTCTCATGGTCTGATGTTGATGTTACGCATGTTAGGCAGTTTGTGATGGAGCTAAGCATGCAAGGGTATTCCAAGCGCTCAATAGCGCGCAAGATATCTTCACTGCGTTCTTTTTTCAAATACTTGGTCAACAAGCGCCTAATCAAATTTAACCCAGCTATCTTCATCCGTGCGCCAAAGATACCGATGCGCCTCCCAAAGACGCTCACTGTATCAGAGGTTGAGAAACTGCTTGAAACACCAGATGTGAACACGCCCGAAGGCTTGAGAGATAAGGCAATACTTGAAGTGCTTTATGCGACTGGGATGAGGGTTGGGGAACTGGTAAGGTTGAATTGCAGTGATGTTAACTTAAGCACGGGCGAAGTAATCGTAACTGGCAAAGGTGGAAAGCAACGCATAGTCTTGCTCGGTGAGGCAGCTATACAGGCGCTTAACGAATACATCTCAAAAGCTCGTGAAACCTTTTTGAGTGGCAAGACAACAGATGCGCTTTTCCTTGGTAGACATGGCTCAAGGTTGACAGAGAGGCAAGTTCATAGGCTTGTGGTCAAGTATTCGCTCATGGCTGGCTTGAAAGTGCATGTGACGCCTCACGTGCTTCGTCATTCGTTCGCAACACACATGCTTGAAGGGGGAGCTGACATAAGGATTGTCCAAGAGCTACTTGGGCATGCTTCACTTTCAACAACGCAAATTTACACACGCACATCAAGGGCACACTTGAAACGAATCTATGATTTGGCTCACCCAAGGGCTAAGTGATAACGAAAAGGCTACAATCGCACTATAGTGGGATTGAAAGACCGCAAGACTAAAAGATGCTTGCCGATGACATCTCATATTTCCCTTGCACGCCCTTTATATGCTTAACAGGGGCACGCCTGAATATGTTACCGAACTGCGCATAGAGGCGCTTTGCCTCCTCAGGATATTCATCGATCAAGTTGCGTTGCTCCTTTGGGTCATCAATGAGGTTATAAAGCTCGTCTGGCTGTCCCTCAGGACGCTGAACGAAACTCCAAGTCTCGTCTCTTATGCATCTTTCAACACCTTCGTGATAGCCACATATGACTGCATCACGATGCTTATCTACCTCTCCCCTCAACAAACTTGCGAAGCTTTTTCCATGCATCGCTATGTTGTTATTCCCGAAGCCAAGCAACTCAAGTATGGTCGGCATCACATCTGGGAATTGTATGAGTGCCTTTTCCCTCCTACCACCACCTTCACCACCCGGCATGCGAACCAAGAATGGCACTTTTAACAGCTCACTATACATCCTATCAGTTCCCTTGAGGAACTTCCCATGATCTGCAAGTGGATGCCCATGGTCTGCTGTAAGGATGATGAGCGAATCGTCAAAGTAGCCAAGGTCTTTTAGAGCCTCAAAGAGTGCCTTAAGGCAATGGTCAACGAATGAGACCTCGCCAGCATACAACCCTCGTATGAATCTGATTTGCTCATCTGTTGCCCACTCCTTAGCCCATCCACCCATAGGCAATATCAACCTTGGACCTTTATAGTTTGGGTCTGTGTAAGTATCAAAGCGTTTTGGTGGGTCCCAAGGCTCATGTGGCTCAAACGAATCAATCCAGAGGAAAACGCGCTTATGAACCCTGTTGCGCTTCAGCCAATCAATGGCTCTGTCAACCACCTTAGCTATGAACCAATCGCTCTCTTCCTTGAAGTCATCTGTGTTTGCCAAGAACTGCGCGACTCTTGCACGCCATTCTGGCGTATAGTTCTCGTTGACGTAATCATCAACGCTTCTTTTTGGTGGTGATGAAAACCATGGGTCATACTCCTGTCCTCTTATCCACTCATACGAGTTGAAACCACGATGGTAGTTCATGTTTGGTGCACGAAGGTGATATGTATCGCTGATGAGCCCACAAACGTAACCCTCACGCCGCAAAATCTCGGCAAGCGTCACATCATACGGTGTTAGTGGCATCCAACCCCTGCTATGAAGCGAAAAGTGCCCAGTCATGAGTTCGTATCTGACTGGCATCGTGGGCAAACCACTTGGATAAACATTGTCAAAGATGATACACTCCGAGGCGAAGGCATCAATGTTCGGTGTCCTACAAGGTGGCACATCGTCAAAGACTGGCTGACCACGATTGTAAATGCTAACGTGATCTTGCCTGAGGCTGTCAAGCATTATGAAGATGAGGTTCATCTCGTTTCACCTCCATTGCTTTATCCTTCAGCCTTCTAACGGCTTCCTGCACTCGCGCTGTAACCCTTTTGTAAGCCTCGTGCCTTTGCATAAGCCCACACTCAACCATATACTTGTATTGCCGCGTATCTATTTGCGAGCCTATGTGAACAGATATTTTTTGTGGCTTTGGTATGCGTCTATCTCTTGGGAGCGCTTCAAAAGTGCCATCAATGTAAACGGGAACAATCGGCACACCTGTCTCAACACCGAGCAAGCCAACTCCAGGTTTAAACGGTTGCAACTCACCATTCGGCGAGCGAGTCCCTTCAGGGAAGACAAGGAGGGGATAGCCTCCCTTTATCACCTCAATAGCTAACTGCAACCCTTCAGCTATGCGAACATGCCTGTCAAATGGTATGACGCCCAGAAATGTGTTGAAGAACCAACCCCTGAGCTTTGAGTTGAAGAAATAATCCTTAGCACCAAGTATCCTTAACTTGCTCGCATGCTTGCCGAGCGATAGCATCACTGCACATGTGTCAAGGTGACTGCAGTGGTTTGCTGCGATTATGAAAGGAGCATTAGAGGGCAACTTCTCTTTCCCCTTCACTTCAAAGCCAAAGTAGAACCGAAAGATTACGCCAAGCGCTTTCCTCAAAACCCACCTGACAAACTTTTTTAGCACGCCAGCCTTAACCCACTTATCAACATCAACCTTGGATGGTCTCCTTCTGCTCATAGCACTTACAAAGCTGTCTTGTTGCACTCTCACTTGGGGAATTTCTACGCTTTCAGCATCGGTCATCCTTTCCCCGATGGCTTCAACGATGTCTTTTACTGTTTGGAGTGTCGCCATAAGTGTCTCAGGTAGCTTCACCTTGAGCTGAGATTCAAGAGCTAAAAGAAGCTCCAAGCGAGCAAGCGAATCAATTTGCAAATCAAACTCAAGGTGATCCTCAAGCGATATTAACTCTTTTGGTTTCCTTGACACCTGTGAAACAGCGCTGATGACAGCTTTTGCAAGCTCGTCATCGGTCCGCATAGATACGGTGGGCTGTTTTCCTTCCTCCGCCTTACGCTCGCTTATCAACATCGCTTTCACCGCAGCTCTATCAATGCCCAACGCTGGTGTCTTTGGGAGCTCACGAGTAATTATATGGACACGTTGGATGCGTTGATATGATGGTATGCGCTTTGAAATATTGCGTATCGCCACATGCAGATGCTTTGAGAATTCTTCAAGCTTCTTTTCATCGCCCCAGAACTTCTCGTCAGGGACAACGACGGCGTGCATTGTCTCTCCGAGTGTTTCCTCATCCCAGATCCCTACAACACACATCTCCTTTACATCGGGCAAGCCACCATAAAGAGCCTCAACTTCCTGCGGGTAAACATTTTTTCCTGCAGCGGTGATTATGACGTCCTTCAAACGCCCACAGATGTGCAAGTAGCCGTTAGCATCAATGTAGCCAAGGTCACCGGTGTGCAACCACCCATCTTTCAAAGCCTGTGCTGTTGCCACTTCATCCTTGAAGTATCCGAGCATGACATTTTCGCCCTTGACGAGTATTTCACCCACACCCCTCTCATCTGGCTGTGCAATCCTAACTTGAACTCCCGGCAAAGGCAACCCAACGGAACCCCTCTTTTGACGCTCAAGCGTGTTGACGGAAACGACTGGCGAAGCCTCCGTCAAACCATAGCCCTCACATATTGTGAAGCCCATCGCTGTCAGATCATCAAATATGCAAGTTGGCAATGGAGCACCACCACTGATGATCGCTTTCAGCTTCCCACCAAATGCTTCCTGTAACCCATAGAAGATGAATTTACCGACCTTCAAACCCGTCGTAGAGTAAATGAATTTGCTTACCGAGAGAAGGAAACGAAACAACGCCCAAATGAGCTTCCCACGGCTCTTGATGTTGGAGAAGATGGCACTGCGGAGCACCTGCAAAGCCCTCGGGACCGCAATTAGGCATGTGGCTTTAACCTCACGCATCGTTTCAATTATTGCTTTTGAGCGCAATGTTTGAAGGTATGTTATTGTCGCACATGCATAAAGCGGAACAAGGAAACCACCAGTAAACTCAAGCGTGTGGTTCAGTGGCAGTATGGATAGAAAGTGCTCATCTGCTGTTGGCTTAAGTAGCTCTGCTATCGCAAGCACGTTTGAGATGAAGTTGCGGTGAGAAAGCATAACCCCTTTTGGCTCTTGCGTTGCACCAGAGAGTAAAACGATTGATGCCACTTCGTCTGGGTTGATCCTCGCCTCATACTCATCTGTGTCAATTGGCGTTGGCACCCTTGAACTCTCATCACCAAACGGCTTGCAAAAGTTATTTATGTCAAGCAGCTTCGGCGTTGCTTGCGATGCAAAGCACGAAGAGACGAGCATCTTAGCGCATGTGTTTGAAGCCATTATCGCTGTTGCCTCAACCCATTCAGCCACCTTGAGAAGGTATTCAGGTGGCATTTGCCTATCAACTGGCACAACAGTGCAACCGATGCTTGAAGCAGCCAGATAAGCTATACCCCACTCAGGCTGGTTCTCTGAGTAAAGCAAAACCTTTGAACCATAACCCAAGCCAGCTTCAATCAACATTGAAGCCATCATCCGCCTTAAGCGGTCAACATCTCTGTATGTGTATCTGACCCATCTTCCGTCACGCTTTATTTGCATCGCCACTTTCTCTGGACTTATCGCAACAGCTCTTTTTATCAAGTCAGGGATGATGCGCACCTTGTGCTCATGTGCAACCCCTTCTGGCTCAAGTGACTTGCTCTCAGCGCATTCAGCCTTCATCACTTGCGCTTCAAAGCTTCCAACACCGAAGGCGTATCTGAGCAAGCCCGGCATATGTATGCGCTGGATGTATTCAACCCAATCTATGGAACGCACATCAAAGGGGAAATCGTTTTTATCTTCCTCATGCAAGCTATTGAACAGCTTGAGCAAGTTTGTCGCCTCATAACGTGCTTTAACCTGCGTGTAAGAGCCATATAGTTCAACGAAGTAGCGCAACCTCTCAAGGGCAGTTTGCATCGTTTGCAGTTTTGAAACCAACTTCCTTATCCATTTAACGAAGCTAAACCTTTTAGCCACCTGACATAGCATGCTGATAACGAAACGACGCATACGAAGCTTCCTTACAAACTCCTCCTTCCTTTGGAATGTCCACTCGGGATACTTTGGGACACCAGAGATATCCTGTAGCCTCAAAGGGTTGCGGAGGAAGTATTCCCTACCGATGCGATACAGCTCACCAAACTTGAGAGGGTTAACCGAGCCTGTAGCTACATGGACGATATGCAATTTCTTAGGCTCGATTGCTGCAAGCATCGCAGAGCATATTAAGGCGTTGATAACGAAATCAACGGGGACGAAGTCAATGATGGCATCTGGGTCTCCGGGGAAGTCTGGCAACCTACCACGCCCATAGCCAACGATTATCGGGTCTGCCATCCTTAGCCCTTCTATCCAACCAGGGAAAGGTTCTTTTATCCCGCTCTCAATTATCGCTGGGCGCAATATCACCGTCGGCACATCATCACGGTAGCGAACTATAAACTGCTCACCCATCGCCTTCGTGAATGTGTAGGTATCGTTCCAGCCCCTCCTCCTTGCCCACTTCATCCCCTCATTTACCAAAGCTCTTCTAAGCCAATCTTTGCACAGCGATTCAATAAGTTCATCGTCACACTTATCTTTGCCATAGCTTGATGACCTCAAAAGGCGTCTCTTCAACTTCTCAGACTGTGCCTCTTCATTCAGCTTCTCAATGCACCTAAGTATTGCTTTGACCTCCTCATCCACATCATACGGCTCAAGTGAAGTTTCATCTGGTGGCTTTCCAAGGCGCAGATGCCACATTGACATGTTTGGCATGAGTGGCTCTTCATCAACAAAGCCATTTCGCATCGCATTTACGTAGCATGTGGAGACATGGATGAATATGGGTTTCCTTTTGCAGGACTTGGCGAACTCAATGACTTTAAGTGGCGCTATCGTGTTTAACCTAATAGCCACATCGATCGGGGCATCAAAAGATACATCAGCTGCACAGTTAATGATGATGTCAACTTCGTTTCGCACCTCTTCATATGTCTCATAGCACATCCCTAAAAGCTCACACATCAAGTCACCCTCAACTGGTATCAGCTTCTCCTCCACAAGCCTATAAAACTCCTCACCAAGCTCTCTTTTTAGTGGCTCAAAGGCAGCTGAGCGTAACACCTCCTCATGCAACCTTCTTGACGCCCCAACAACATCGCCATTTGGCAACCTCTTTTTCCGTATGAGCACATAAGCTTTGCGAATGCATCTCAAGTCCTTCAAAATCTTGGCTATGAGAGCCTTCCCAACAAAGCCACTCCCACCAGTTATGAGCAACGTTTTTTCTCTGTAGAAATCCCTTACCCTCGGCAACTCCACGCCCATCCAAACTCACCTCATATCCGCTGTTACCACTATGGTCAACGAACTCAAAATTGCAGTTCCTTCCCATACCTGTCCAGATAGAAGATGTCTTTCATTTCTTTTCTTGGTCGCTGTTTTGGGCTTTCATCTGGCACACCAACTGGTGTGAGCGCAACAACATTGATGCCCTCTGGTATCCCAAGAACCTGTTTAACCTTCTCCTCGTTGAAAGCGCCTATCCAACATGTGCCATATCCAAGCGAGGTTGCAGCTATTATCATGTTTTGCATTGCTATCATGACATCCTTATCGTGCCACCGCTCACTTTCACTTGGAACACTTAAACCGGCGATAATAACATCGGCATCTGCTATCCAAGTCTGGTTGTTGCATGCCTCGCCAAGCTTTTGCTTCACTTCTTTGTCTTTGACCACGATAAACCTCCAAGGCTGCCTGTTACCAGCCGATGGAGCTTGCCTGCCAGCTTCAAGTATCATCATGAGGTGTTCCTTAGGGATTGGCTGTTGCTTGTATTTACGCACACTGCGTCTTTCCATTATCGCTGTGATAGCATCCTTTTGCATCCCTGACCACCTCCACCAAAAACTCATTATCATTTTGAAGCACAATTCAAACAAAGCTACTCAACTCGCATCGCGCATCTCACATGTTAGCATTATTTTCCCTCGGTTGCATCATAGGGTTTAGAGAGGCGGGTGTATGTGCCTTAAGCTGTTTAACCAAGCCGAGGGGGTGACGAACGTGGACGAGTTAGGAAAGGGAAGATGGTATGAGGGGTTAACAGGTTATCACATACTCGTTCTTGTTGTTGCGTCACTTGGGTGGGCTTTTGATACGATGGACCAATGGCTATATGTTCTGGCTCGTCAGCCGGCGCTTGCGGAGCTACTCAATGCTCGTCCTGAAGACCCACAAGTGGCAATGTATGCTGGGGTAGTGCAAGCCATCTTCATATTCGGATGGGCTACAGGCGGTTTCCTTTTCGGAATTGTTGGCGACAAGCTCGGGCGCACACGGGCAATGATAATCACGATACTGCTCTATGCCTGTTTCACTGGCGCTTGCGGGTTGGCAAGGACATGGTGGGAGTTTGCGATTTATCGTTTCTTATGTGGACTTGGCGTCGGTGGTGAGTTTGGTGCAGGCGCTGCGTTGATCGCTGAGGTGTTCCCTGAACATTCCCGCCCAACCGCGCTTGGAATAATGCAAGCTTCTTCGGCTCTCGGCAACATAACTGCTGGCTTGATCAACCTCACGATTGGTGCATCACCAAAACTTGGTTGGCGTTATGTCTTCATGGTTGGTGTCCTGCCGGCTTTGCTTGTCCTCATCATACGCGCTTTTATACGAGAGCCAGAGCGTTGGGAGAAAGCAAGGTCAGCTGCAACGGTTGGTGCTGTCCAACTGGGCAACATCTTTGAGCTGTTTACAGATAGGAAATGGCGCCACAACACAATCGTTGGTGTAAGCTTGGCTGCGGTTGGTGTTATTGGCTTCTGGGGAATTGGGACTTGGTCTCCAGATTTGCTGCGTAGCGTCCTTAACCCGGACAACCTGCCAGAGCTTAAAACATCAACTGAAAGGGCTGTAAGCATCGCCATAATGATGCAAAACGCAGGTGCGTTCTTCGGCATACTGGCATGGGCATGGCTTGCTGAGCAGATTGGAAGGAGAGGCGCCTTTGCATGCTCATTTTTGTTTTGCCTTATCACCGTGCCCCTCACTTTCTATGGCACGAGAAGCCCATTACACGCTTTCCTCTTTTTCCCGATGATGGGTTTCTTTACAACGAGTCTGTTTGGTGGCTATGCAGTTTACTTCCCAGAGCTATACCCAACTCGCCTTAGGGCTACTGGTGTTGGCTTCTGCTACAATGTTGCACGCTACCTTGCCATAGCTGGTCCCTACGTATTCGGTCACCTTAGGGCTAACTACGGTATAAGAGCTGCTGGCTCAATCCTTTCGCTCATATTCCTCCTTGGGTTGTTTGTCCTGCCCACAGCACCAGAGACGAAGGGGAAGCCGTTGGTTGAGTGAGAAGCGAAGTGCAGTTCAAAAATTATGTTCGGTGAATGCGCTTCATTCAACTGCTGGCGATGCAAGGTCAGTTTGCGCTAAAATTAAAGTTGGCTTCAACCCCATCTTACGCCTTCAAACCAGCAACGGAGGTAAAATCATGGGAAGAGGGAAACAAAAAGCTAAAACGAACCAACAACTTTCTCTCATTGAGGAAACCATATCGCAGGGAGAAAAGGAAGAAAGCGCCGATGTTGAAGTAACAGAAGTAACAAAAGAGACAGAGAGTGAAGCCACTGAGCAGGTGGAAGACCTTTCAAACTACCAAGCGCATCATATACAAGTGCTTCGTGGTTTGGAAGGTGTCAGGAAGCGCCCTGCAATGTATATTGGCGACACGAGCGTAAGGGGGCTTCACCACCTTGTTGACGAGGTCGTAGACAACAGCATTGATGAAGCCCTTGCAGGCTTTTGCAAGCGGATTGATGTCATCATACACAAAGACAATTCCGTCAGCGTTGCCGATGATGGGCGCGGAATACCCGTTGACATACACCCAGAGGAGAAACGCCCCGGAGTTGAGGTTGCCCTCACTATGCTACATGCTGGTAGTAAGTTTGGCGGTGGTGGGTATAAGGTGAGTGGTGGCTTGCATGGTGTTGGTGTTTCAGTTGTCAATGCACTCTCAGAGTGGCTTGAAGTGAAAGTGGCAAGGGAAGGAAAGATTTGGTATCAGCGCTATGAGCGTGGTCAACCTGTAACGGAGCTCAAGCCAATAGGACGCTCAAAACGCTCTGGCACCACTATCCGTTTCAAGCCAGACCCTCTCATCTTTGAGACAACCGAATTCCAGAAAGAAATCATAGCACGACGACTGCACGAACTTGCCTTCCTCAACCCACAGGTCAAGATAACGCTCACCGATGAACGCACAGGCGAAACTTTTGAGTTCCATGAGAAGGGAGGGCTTTCTGCATATGTGCAGCACCTGAACTTGGGCAAGCAAACGCTACATCGCCCGATTTATATCAAAGGTAGCAGAGAGGATGTGGAAGTTGAAATTGCGATCCAATACAACGAAGGGTATCAGGAGAACATCGTCTCTTTCGCAAACAATGTGAGGACGGTTGACGGTGGGACTCACGAGACTGGCTTCAAGAACGCCCTCACACGAGTCGTTAACCTGTATGCGAGAAGGTTCAACATGCTGAAGGAGAAGGATCAAAACTTGGTTGGAGACGATGTGCGGGAAGGTTTGACGGCGGTCATAAGCGTCAAATTGCTTCACCCGCAGTTTGAAGGTCAAACTAAGCATAAGCTCGGGAACAGCGAAGTTGAAGGCATAGTTTATTCCATAACTCACGAAGGCTTGAGCAGATACTTTGACGAGAACCCAACTCCATCAAGGCGCATTATAGCAAAAGCCATAAATGCAGCTAAAGCACGCGAAGCTGCAAAGAGGGCTGCTGAACTGGTTAGGAGGAAGAGCGCCCTTGATGAATCAGGTTTGCCAGGCAAGCTCGCAGACTGCACAGAAAGAGACCCACAACGCTGTGAGCTGTTTATCGTTGAGGGCGAATCAGCTGGTGGAACCGCTAAGCAAGGTCGTGATAGACGCACGCAAGCCATATTGCCACTTAGAGGGAAGGTCATAAATGTTGAGAAGCATCGTCTTGAGAAGGTGCTAAACAACGAAGAGATAAGGGCGATCATAGCAGCGATTGGGACAGGCATAGTCTCTCACGGGGAAGGAAAGAAACGCAAATCGGAAGGGGAAGAGGACGGTGGCTTTGACATAAGCAAGTTGCGCTACGGACGCATCATCCTCTTAGCCGACGCTGACATTGACGGTAGCCACATACGAACTTTGCTTTTGACATTCCTTTTCCGTTACATGCGTCCACTCGTTGAACGAGGTCATGTGTATATTGCTAAGCCACCTCTATATGGCATAAGGCATGGTCGTGAAATTCATTACGCATATGACGATAAGCAAAGGGACGAGATTCTCAAGAAGTTCAAGAATGCCTCTGTGCAACGCTACAAAGGTCTTGGCGAGATGAACCCAGACCAGCTCGCTGAAACTACGATGAATCCGAACACGAGGGTAATGATTCAAGTCAAAGTTGAAGACGCAAAGAAAGCCGATGAGCTCTTCACAATACTCATGGGAGAAAGCGTTGAGGCTCGCCGAAAGCTCATTGAAGCGCACGCAAAGGAAGTTGAAAATGAGTTGGACATTTGAAGCAACACAGCAAAACAGGCTCAATTGCTTCTCCTGCTTGCCCCCTTCGCTTTAAGTGTTTCCTTTGCTTCTTTCTCAGCTTTAAGGAGAAGGTCAGTTGCTTCAAGGCTCCCTCCATGAGTTTCTGCACACCCATATTGGAAGTCAATTTCAGGTGTCTGAGGCGTGCTGCCATCAAATGTTTCTTCCACTTTCTTCTTCAACCTCTCCATGGCTTTCGATGCTCCCTTCGAGTCCGTGTGAGGTAAGGCTACAGCAAATGCATTCACTCCCATCCGCCCAACATAGTCAACCTCACGCAGGTTTGAACGAATGATTTGAGCAAGCATTGAGAGGACTGCATTGAAGCGCTTGCTACGCCACCTACGATGGTAAGAGCGCAATTTTGCGGATATGATGTATGCAACGGATATCGGGAACTTATAGCGTTGTGCTCTACGCAAATCTTCCTCAAGGCGCAATATAAACTGCCTTTCATGCATGAACTGTGTAACCTCGTCAACCCCTTCCATTGCCCTCTTAACACCTACCTTGCCCTTGCTGGTGAGTATTTGATGCAAGTTCTGTAGCCCTTTCTTCAACAAGTATGTGATATCGTTCACTGATTTTCCAAGCATGCGTGCTATCTCTGTCTTCGTGAGCTCTTTGTAAAAGAACAGCTCAATCACTCTGCGCTGTAACCTGCTTAGGTAGGATAGAGCTTGCTCAATTGATATCCTCTCCTCAAGCTGTTGCATATCACTCCAAACGCCTTCAAGCTGCATCCTTTCAAGTTGCGAGTCAACCACTTCCTCACCCTCTTCCACCATGATAATTTCATCAAGCGATTGAACTTTGAAGAGTTCGCTTGTGCTCAGTATATACTCCACGAGTTTCTGTTTTATGCCTGTGTGTTTCGCTATTTCTTCGGGTGTTGGGTGGCGATGCAACTTATGTTGCAATTCTTCAATGGCTTTGTTAACCTTATATCTCATTTCCTGCAACCATGCTGGTTCCTTTATGAGCTTCCCAAAGTCGCGGAGGTAGTGCCTTAGGTGACCATTGATGACATGCGTTGCATATGTGTTGAATTGGATATCCCTGTCTGGGTCATACCGCTCAATAGCCTTTATTAGCCCTATGCAAGCCTCTTGGAATAGATCCTCAAAAGGCTCACCTGTTGCTGTGTAGCGCTGTGCCAGTTTCCTTGCGAGGTCAATGTTGGCTGTGATAAGTTCATCCCTAAGCTTCGGGTCTCTCGTGCGCTTATAAAGCCTGAACTTTTCTATCTCTGCCTTCCTTTCGTCTCGGCTCCCATGCATCAGAGTTATCACTTCTCCTACTCGCCCCGTTTTGAAGCTTAATGCATCCCCCAATTTGCAATTATGAATTGCACGCAAAGCTTATGGCATCACCATAGACAAAGTTATTATGACATAAGTGGCACACTTAGTTATGATCTAACCTTGGCTCCATGATGGACGAGGTGCGATTTTGCTTATGGTGATCTATGGTCGCCATCCTGTCAGGGAAGCCTTGAGAGCTGGCATTAAGCCGTATGAAATTTTGGTAGCTGAGGGCGCTCACTTGCCTAAGGGGCTAATGGATGCAATTTATGAAAGAGGTGTCAAAGTGCGTTTCATCAAGCGCTCAACATTGACGCAGATAACGGGGAGTGATGAACATCAAGGTATAGCTGCTGACATCGGTGAGTTCAAAACGCTCAAGTTGAAAGAGATGTTGAACTTTGCCATCAAATCACAAGGCATCTTGCTTGGACTTGACCACATTCAAGACCCAAGGAACGCTGGTAGCCTTATAAGGACAGCCGAAGCCTTTGGTGTTGCTGGAGTTATAATGACCGTCCACAGGACTGTAGGCATAACACCGGCACTTATAAAAGCTTCCTCTGGTGCCTGTTTTCACTTGCCAATAGCTATCGGGAACTTGCGCCAATTCGCTATCCGCTTCAAAGGTTTAGGTGGGATGGTAGTGGCGCTTGACATGTCTGGGAACGATATAAGGCATGCAAAGCCAAGGCTTCCTTTGCTCCTCATCGTTGGCGCTGAAGGTCCGGGAATCTCAGCAAGCATCCTTGAAGTAGCTGATGAAGTGTGGCGAATACCTCAAGTGGGCAAGGTTGAAGCATTAAATGCAGCAGTCGCAGGGGCAATTGCCATGTGGGAGATTCGGAGTAAAATAGACTTTAAGGTTGGCTTGGGCGACTCTGCAAAATCATCACCGCAAGAGGAGGGATAAAAATGTTTCGCAACTTGAACCCGGGAGCAATAGGCATCCACGCCGACATTGAGACTGTGCTCAAAATAGCTCACGAGGTAGGTTTTGAGGGTGTTGACCTACCCTTAGGGGAAGCAAGAAAGCTGTCACTGGAGCATTCAACTGGCTTTGTCAAAGCTCTTTACGAACGCTTTGGGATGAAGGTTGGTGGGTGTGGTCTACCGTTCAACTGGGTTAGAGATGATGAGTATCAAAACGGCATCAAAGAACTGCATGGTTGGGCTAAGCTGGCAAGCGAAATTGGTTGCACAAGATTTGTTACACATATCCCTTCATTCTCGGATGAGCGTCCATATGAGGAAAACTTCAAATGGCATGTTGAGCGTTTCAAGCCGATAGCAGAAGTTTTGGGAGAATACGGTTGTAGGCTCGGGCTTGAATTCTTAGGCACAAAGAAATTGCGCATAGGTCACAAATATGAGTTCATACACACACTTGAGGGAATGCTTGAACTTTGCGATGCTATAGGGACTGGCAATGTGGGGCTTCTCCTTGACTCATGGCATTGGTGGACAAGCGGAGGCACCATTGAGCAGATAAGCAAGCTGAGTAACGAGCAGGTTGTGTATGTTCACGTCAATGATGCGCCTGCGGGGATACCGGTTGATGAGCAGGAAGATAACGTCCGATGCCTACCCGGCGAGACAGGTGTTATTGACCTTGTTGGCTTCTTGAGGGCATTGAAAGCAATTGGCTATGACGGACCTGTAACACCTGAGCCATTCAGCAAGGCTGTAAGCGAAATGCCAGACTACGATGCTGCACTCGTTACAGCAAAAGCGCTTAACTCAGTTTGGGAGATGATTTAACTTGAGGTGAGAGATGAGTGCAAGTTATTGTAGCACTGCTTCTCCTGCTGTGTGCTGTTTCATACATCTCTGAACCATCACACTACGAAAGAAAACTTGAACGTAGCTTGCGCTTACTTTTCCCAAACGCAAAGGATATCAAGGTGAGCATTAAGGGACACGGTAGCTTAGCAACACTGAGAGGCAACTTAGAGACAGTTGAATTAACCATTCACGGGGCAAAGGTGGATAGCAAGTCGCTGTTCAAGTTTATGGGCATTAGCCAAGCTAAAACAGCACATGTGGGACTCATAGGAAGGATAGCAATAAACCTTAACTCATGTGAGGTTGATGAGATACCCATCTCAAAGCTCTATGTGGAATTGAACAACGCAAGATATGACTTGGGAACCCTCGTCAGCGGACACCAATTCCTCGTTGTAAGCGTTGGCGATGGGAAGTTCTCAATGAGCATCCCTAAAAGCTTCATTTGCTCACGACTGGAATCGGAACTTTGCTCCAATGGATTCTCACAACCGAAAGTGAAGTTCGCTGACGAGCTTATATCAATTGAGGCAACGTATCATTTCGTTTGGCTGCGTATCCCGTTAAAGATTGATGGCGAACTGCAACTACTACCGCAATTTAAGATCTCCTTCAAACCGCGTCATGTTGTCCTTCTTCACATCGTGCCACTACCAAGGTCGTTCATTGAACGCCTTATTGGCACTATAGAGATCAACCTCACCGCAGTTGAGACGCCTTTTGAAGTGAAACTCACATCGCTTAGAACAACTTCGGACGCCGTTGAACTTTGTGGCATAATAAGATTACCACAGCAAAAGACAACTCAAGCCACGCAATGATTCACAGAGTCGCAAGATACATGGGTTAGAGGGGGGTGAAGTATGTGGAACTGCGCTTTCCTGAGGATTTGCTTTATTCGCCTACGCATGAGTGGGTGAAGGTGGAACAGAACATGGCTACGATAGGCATCACAGATTTCGCACAGCGCGAGATGGGTGAGTTGACTTATATTGAGCTTCCCGATGTGGGAGAGCATATTGATGCTGGGCAACCATTCTGTGTGATTGAATCAACCAAAGCAAGCGAGGAGATTTACTCGCCACTCAGTGGAACCGTAGTCAAGGTTAACGAGGGCTTGGTTGACAACCCAGAGATTGTGAACAAAGACCCTTACGGTGAAGGGTGGCTGATCGTGCTTGAAATATCATCGCCAGACGAACTTAAAGGGTTGCTTAGCGCTCATGCGTATGTTGATATGTTAAGGAGGGAAGGCAGGATTTAGTGCATGGTAAGAGGATGCGTTCGTATGCTCATTGATGAGCCATGCGACGGCTTATGGAACATGGCTGTTGATGAAGCATTGTTAAGAGTCGCATCAAGCAAGCGTTGTGGGATAACAGTTCGTCTTTATAGATGGAAGCGAAAAACTGTTTCACTTGGTTACTTCAGCACGCTTGATGCAGTGTTTGTTAATCGCTGCTTTAGAATGGGTGTTGATATTGTCCGAAGGATATCTGGGGGCGGGGTTGTGTTGCATGATGACGAAGTCACGTATGCAATCGTCATGCCAAGGGAAGCAATTAGAACTTCATCTGTGCTTGATGCGTATAAGCAGTTAGCTGATGGTGTCATACGCGCTTTGCGCTACTTTGGCATTGACGCTCATTTTCGTTTTGAACACGCATGTGAAGATGAGCTAAGGCGACCTGTAGCAAATCAGTTTTGTTACAGCGTTTGCTCACCTGTGGATATCGTTGTAATGGGTTCGTTGAAGCTTGTTGGAAATGCACAAGCGAAATTTAAAGGCTCAATACTACAGCATGGTTCTTTGCCGTTAAGTTGGGATTGGAAAACGATTGAAAGCTTGTTTGGTGACGTAGCTTCAAAACGGTGTTTCGTTTCACTTGAAGATGTGCTTACAGCAAGACCATCATATGAGGAAGTGATTGAGAGCTTACGAGCTGGCTTTGAAGAAGCGTTGATGCAGTCTGTTTACATTGATAAACTGTCTGATGAAGAATATGAGCTGGCTTCCAAAATTGCCATGCGTAAGTCAACTGCTCGGATGCTGGCGAAAGTAACTGCTATTGACGAGGGCAGTTGTGGTTGGCATTATAAAGATAGCATCAACTAATGCTGTTGGAGAGCAAGTGAGGTGACTCAAGTTATGTCAGCTCCAAACGCCAAGAAGATACTTGTAGTTGATGATGAAAAGCACATAGTCAGGCTTGTTCAAGTCAACTTGGAGAGGCGTGGCTATCAAGTGATAACAGCATACGATGGTATTGAGTGCCTTGAGAAAGTGAAGAAGGAAAAGCCGGACCTCATTATACTTGATGTGATGATGCCACGCCTTGACGGCTTTGAGACACTAAAGAGGTTGAAGTCAGACCCAGAGACAAGGGATATACCAGTTGTTATGCTCACAGCAAGGGCTCAGGATAAAGATGTTTTGACTGGCTATGTGCTTGGAACAGACCTCTACCTGACAAAGCCATTTAGCCCAATTGAACTACTAACAATGGTTGAGCGCATATTCCAAAGCCAAGAGGAAGCAGAGGAAGGAATTTACGACCTTGACCGAATGTGATTCTTAACACAACAATGTGCGTTTTCGCTTTTACGAGGACGACGTTTTTCAGCCCCAAGGTGAGAGTATTTCCTCTTTGTTTATACTTCCATGCTAACACTGCGAGAGGTAACTCCTTAAGCCAGAAGCGATTGCTTGCAAAAGTGGCAATCTGCATCGCTGACGGTCATCTTGTGCGTCAAATCAATTTGAAGCTGCTTTAGTGTTGAGGGCAAATGTGGTGGGTGAGGTGATGGGCGATGCATATTCAATCGCTTGATGGCTCGTGGGAGTTCAGGGCTGTTGGCGAGAAGGAATGGATGCCAGCGAAAGTCCCTGGATGCGTTCACACGGATTTGCTCTCGCTCGGTCGCATACCAGATCCGTTTGTCGGCGACAACGAAAAGAAACTGCGATGGGTTTCGGAGACTGACTTTGAATACAGAAAACTCTTTGATGCCGATAAGGAACTTCTATTGCATGACCGTGTGCGCTTGGAATGCGATGGCTTAGATACGATAGCTGAGATTTATCTCAACGGACACAAAGTGGGAAGCGCAAACAACATGTTCATCAGGTGGCGCTTTGATGTTACTGGTATTCTAAAGGAACGAGACAACGAATTGCTTGTTCGGTTCACATCACCGTTGAAGTATGTCAGCCCTATGATGAAGCAGAAGCCACTCATCTCTCCGAGCATGTCTATCCCGGGCGCACCATACATCCGCAAAGCACCATACCAGTTTGGCTGGGATTGGGGACCTAAGCTGCCAACGATGGGCATATGGAGAAGTGTAAGACTTGCTGGATACTCGGTTGCGCGCATTGATGATGTGCAAATAAGGCAAGTGCACGCACGCTCAAAGGTGACTTTAAGCGCTCGCGTCTTACTTGAGCGATTTGAGAACGCATCAGTTAATGTCGTTATGAAAGTCACATCACCAGACGGAACTGTTATGGAAGCTACCAGCGAACTGAAGGCAGGCGATGTGGTCACAACGTTGCTTGTGGAAATAGATGAGCCAAAACTTTGGTATCCACGAGGCTATGGAGAACAACCACTTTACAGTGTCACTGTGGAGGCACTCTCAAACAATCAGCTCCTTGATGAGAAGAAATTCCGCATAGGTTTAAGGACGCTTAAGCTTGTTCAGAAGCCAGATAGGTATGGCAGTTCATTCACATTCTTCGTTAACGGCATACCGATATTCTGCAAGGGCGCAAACTGGATACCAGCTGATGTCTTCCCATCAAGGGTTAGCCGTGAACGCTATGAACAACTCCTAAGGAGCGCTGCAGAAGCTAACTTCAATATGCTGCGAGTTTGGGGTGGTGGAATATACGAGGATGACGTTTTCTATGACCTCTGTGATGAGCTTGGGATACTTGTGTGGCATGATTTTATTTTCTCATGCAGTGTATATCCGAACGATGAAGAGTTCTTCAAGAATGTCATAATGGAAGTTACAGACAACATAAGGCGTATAAGGCACCACCCATGCTTAGCCTTATGGTGCGGGAACAACGAGATGGAGTGGGGATGGGTTGAATGGGGATGGAAAGAAAAGATGGGAGACGAACTCAAGGAAGGATACGATAGGTTATTCCACCATGTGCTTCCTCAGGTTTGTGCCCACGAAGACCCAGATACGCCTTATTGGCCAAGCTCACCATCCTCTGGAACACCATTCGTTGACCCAAATGGCGAAAGCGCTGGCGACGGGCACTATTGGGAAGTCTGGCATGGTATGGCTCCATTCACGGAATACAGAAAACACTTCCATCGCTTTGTGAGCGAGTTCGGGTTTCAGGCACTACCCCACATTGAGACGATAAAGACATTCTCAAGCCAAGAGGACCTCAACCTCACTTCGTATGTTATGGAACATCATCAAAGACACCCAAGGGGAAATGAAGTCTTGATAAGCTACCTTGCACGGACATTCCGCATCCCGAAAGATTTTGAAAGCCTCGTTTATCTCACACAGGTGCTTCAGGCAGAAGCAATAAGATACGGTGTTGAGCATTGGCGTAGAAACAGGCACAGAGTGAGTGGCACGCTGTATTGGCAGTTGAACGACTGCTGGCAAGTAATCTCATGGGCAAGCATTGATTACTTCGGTAGATGGAAAGCTTTGCACTACGCAGCTAAACGATTTTATGCGCCAGTCCTCATATCAGCTGAGGAAGAAGAAAAACGCGTTAAACTGCATGTCACCAACGATTTGCTTGAGAGGTTTGAAGGAATTGTGCGTTGGTCGCTTGAAACAATGGATGGCGATATCATTGAGTCAGGCGAAAAGGACATCAGCATACCACCACAGCTAAGCAAGCAAATCGTGTCACTAAATTTCTCACGCACTGTAAACGATGAGCTGGAACGAAAGGTTGTGCTTGTCTATGAGCTTTTAAGCAACGGTGAAAGAATGCAGATTGGAACGGTATGCTTCGTGCCACCGAAGCACCTTGAACTTAAACCACCAGAGATAAGCATCCAAGTCAAGGAAAGGAAGGATAAGTTTGAAATTCAGCTAAAATCCAAAAGGCTCGCAAAGTTTGTCTGGCTTTACTTGCCAGGCGTTGATGTGCCCTTCTCTGATAACTTCTTTGACATGCCAGCAAAACGAACATTCACCGTCACGCTCCCAAAGGAAAAAGGGATCAACATCACTTCACTAACACGCAAACTTCGCATAAGAAGCCTGATTGACTCATACTGATGCACCCATATCGCAACATTCAAATCGCTACCTTCTCCTGCACCCTTCTTTCATCTCTCAAATCATCCTCCCAAT
>Ga0197143_1000638_pt1 | contig 35639 bp, 40 predicted proteins | sample GBS70_MetaG_FD_148603 | JGI IMG/M metagenome (GOLD analysis project Ga0197143, IMG submission 148603) | Sediment microbial communities from Great Boiling Springs, Gerlach, Nevada, United States - GBS 70_MetaG | ecosystem: Environmental > Aquatic > Thermal springs > Hot (42-90C) > Sediment... | reverse complement strand
AGTTCCCCGAGCTGGAGGACCCCCGCACGGGACGCCCCCTCATGGAACGCACCATCATCATCGCGAACACCAGCAACATGCCCGTGGCCGCCCGGGAGGCCAGCGTGTACACGGGCATCACCATGGCGGAGTACTGGCGGGACCAGGGCTACAAGGTCGCCTTGATGGCGGACTCCACCAGCCGCTGGGCGGAGGCCATGCGGGAGATCTCCAGCCGGCTGGAGGAGATGCCCGCGGAAGAGGGGTACCCGCCGTATCTCAGCAGCCGCCTGGCAGCCTTCTACGAGCGGGCGGGCCGGGTCGTGTGCCTGGGCCGACCGGAGCGGTGGGGGGCCATCACCGTCATCGGAGCCGTCTCCCCGCCGGGCGGGGACCTCTCGGAACCCGTGACCCAGGCAACCCTGCGCATCGTGGGGACCTTCTGGTCCCTGGATGCCTCCTTGGCCCACCGGCGGCACTTCCCCGCCATCCACTGGTTGCGGTCCTACAGCCTCTACACTCCCCTCTTCCGGGAGTGGTACCGGCAGAACCTTCCGGAAGACTTCGAGGAGCTGCGCAACCGGGCGAGCGCCCTCCTGCAGCAGGAAGCGGAGTTGCAGGAGATCGTGCAGTTGGTGGGCCCCGATGCCCTGCAGGACGACCAGCGGCTGGTAATCGAGGCGGGCAAGATGCTTCGAGAGGACTTCCTGCAGCAGTCCGCCTTCTCGGATGTAGACGCCTACTGCCCCCTCCTCAAGTCCTATGGGATCCTGAAGTCCATCCTGGCCTTCTACGATGAGGCGCTGGCGGCCTTGCACCGGGGCGTCCCCATGGACGACATCCTGAACCTCCCGCACATCCAAGAGATCGCGCGGATGAAGGAGGTGCCCGCGGATCGGTTCCCCGCGTACGCGGAGGACTTTCTCCGCAGGCTGCGGGAGGACCTGCGGGCCGCGGTGCGGGCGGGCTAGAGAGAGGGAGGGACCATGGAGCTGGCCACGAAACGCTACCAGTCCATCTCCTACATCTCGGGACCTCTGCTGTTCGTGGAGGGAGCCAGAGACCTCGCTTACGGTGCCATCGTGAACATCCATCTCCCGGACGGCCGCGTGCGGGGGGGACAGGTGATCGAGGTCAGCGAGCAACACGCGGTGATCCAGGTGTTTGAGGAGACCACGGGTCTGGACGTCGCCCATACCTCCGTGAGCCTCCGGGAGGATGTGGCCCGGTTCGGGGTGAGCCCGGAGATCATCGGCCGACGGTTCAACGGGCGCGGGGAGCCCATCGACGGGCTGCCTCCCATCATCCCCCACAAGCGCCTGCCCATCATCGGCTCCCCCATCAATCCCGCGGCACGGCAGCGGCCCCAGGAGTTCATCCAGACGGGAATCAGCAGCATCGATGGCCTCAACACCCTGGTGCGCGGACAGAAGCTTCCGATCTTCTCCGGCGCGGGATTGCCGCACAACGAGCTGGCGGCCCAGATCGCCCGGCAGGCCAAGGTGCTGGGAGAGGAAGAGGAGTTCGTGGTGGTGTTCGCGGCCATGGGGATCACCCAGCGGGAGGCCGCCTTCTTCATCGAGCAGTTCGAGACCACGGGCGCGCTGGCCCGCAGCGTGGTGTTCCTGAACCTCGCCGACGACCCGCCCATCGAGCGGCTCATGACCCCACGCCTGGCCCTCACGGCCGCGGAGTACCTGGCCTTCGACCTGGGCAAGCAGGTGCTCGTGATCCTCACGGACATGACGAACTACTGCGAAGCTCTTCGGCAGATCGCCGCCGCGCGAGAGGAGATCCCGGGCCGGCGCGGGTACCCCGGCTACATGTACACAGACCTGGCCACCATCTACGAGCGGGCGGGGCGCATCCAGGGCCGCAAGGGCTCCGTGACCCAGCTGCCCATCCTCACCATGCCCGACGACGACATCACCCACCCCATCCCGGACCTCACGGGGTACATCACGGAAGGGCAGATCGTCCTGAGCCGGGCCCTGCACCGCCAGGGCGTCTACCCGCCCATCAACCCCCTGCCGAGCCTTTCTCGGCTGATGAACGACGGCATCGGTCCCGGCCGGACCCGGGAGGACCACGCGGGGCTGAAGGACCAGCTGTTCAGCGCGTACGCCAACGGGGTGGACCTGCGGCGGCTGGTGGCCATCATCGGGGAGGAGGCTCTTACGGAGCGGGACCGGCTGTACCTGCGATTCGCGGAGGCCTTCGAGCGGGAATTCCTCAACCAGGGCAACACGGAGCGCTCCATCACGGAGACGCTCAACCTGGGATGGAAGCTCCTCTCCATGTTCCCGCGGGAGGAGCTGAAACGGGTGAAGCAGGATCACGTGGAGAAGTACTACTTCGGAGAAGTGATCCGGCAGCTGTGGGAGGAGGAGGAACGGCTATAACGTGGTGGCCCTAAGGCGCCGGGCCTGAAGGGGAGGAGCGGGGGAGATGCCGGAACTCGTAAGCCCAACCCGGATGAACCTCCTGCAGCGCAAGAACCAGCTCCGGGTAGCGCTGCAGGGAGTGGATCTCCTCAAGCGGAAGCGGGATGCACTGGTGGCGGAGTTCTTCCAGGTGGTCCGGCAGGCCCTGGAGGCCCGGGATCGCCTGAACGCCGTCTGCGAGAAGGCGTACGTCATCCTGAGCCTCGCGAAGGCGGTGGAGGGCCGCCAGGCTCTGGAGACGGCGGCCCTTGTGGAGCGGCGTCCGGTCCTGGTGGACATCGAGATCCGGAACATCTGGGGCATCAAGGTGCCGGAGGTCCGGGTGCAGCGGGTGCGGCAGTCTTTCCTGGAGCGGGGACTCAGTCCCACCGCGGTGAGCATGCGCACCCTGGAGAGCACGGAGGCCTTCGAGCGGGTCCTGGACGCCATCCTGGAGGTGGCCACCACCGAGCTGCGACTGCGCAAGATCGGGGAGGAGATCAAGAAGACCACCCGCCGGGTGAACGCCCTGGAGCAGGTGGTGATCCCCCGCATCCGGGCCGAGATCCGGTACATCAACGACGTCCTGGAGCAGCGGGCCCGGGAGGACGTCTTCCGTCTCAAGCGCATCAAGAAGAAACTGGAGGCCAGGCAGGTTTGAACGGGTCCCCTGCGGGACGGGGGCTGGCGGACGTATACTAAGGTTGTGCGTGCATCCGGGAAGAGTCTCCAAGCCGTCCTGGGGGTCGTCCTGCTGGCCGTGGGGTTCCTGGTCACCTGGCAGCTGCGGGCGGAGTATGCCATCCGACAGCAACTCCGGATCTCCTCCCAGCGGCTGGAGGAGCTCGCGTTTCTCCTTCAGGAACAGGCGCGCCACCGGGAGCGGCTCGAATCAGAGATCGCCCAGCTGCGCAAGGAGCTGGAGCGCTACGCGGACGCCGCGGCCCGGGAGCGGGCCGTGTTGGCGGCCATGCGCCAACGGCTCGTGGAACTCCAAGCCCTGAGCGGGGTCCGGGCGGTCCGGGGTCCTGGAGTGGTCGTGGAACTGCGGGACAGCGCCCGGGCCCTCCAGCCCGGGGACGACCCGAACCTCACGCTCATCCACTACACGGACCTCCACGCGGTCATGGCGACCCTCTGGGCGGCGGGGGCGGAGGCGATGGCCCTGAACGGCGAGCGGGTGACCCCAACTACAGGACTGAGTTGCGTGGGCACCACCATCCTGTGCAACACGAAGCGGATGGCTCCTCCCTACGTCATCGCGGCCATCGGAGACCCCGACCGGCTCCTCGGGGCCCTCCGGGCGCCCGACGGCCCGCTCGGGTTGTTGCTGGCCTTCGAGTTTCCGGTGACGGTGAGCCGGGTGAACCAACTGGAGCTTCCGGCCTACCGAGGGAGCTTCCAGTTCCGGTTCGCAAAGCCGGAGATGGAGGGGGGGCGATGAGGATGTGGGTTCCGCTGATCGGCCTGCTGCTGGGGGTCGCCCTGGGTTTGGCGCTCCGGGTGGAGATCCCTCTGGGGTTCGTGAAGTACACGGCCATCGCGGTCCTGGCGGCCCTGGACACCCTCCTGGGGGGGGTTCGGGCGCAGCTGGAAGGGCGGTTTGATCTGGTGGTGTTCACCAGCGGGTTCCTGGTGAACGCCTCGGTCGCTGCGCTCCTGGCCGCCATCGGAGACCTGCTGGGCGTGGACATCTACCTGGGAGCGGTGATCGTGTTCAGCATGAGGATCTTGCAGAACGTGAGCCTCATCCGACGGGATCTGCTGCGGCCTTTCGTGCGGGAAGGGCAGCCCTGGACTTCCGGGAGCCCACAGTGGGTTCCTCAGGATCCGGAACGACGACCCGAATCGGGATAGGGGGTGACCATCATGATTCGCGTGGGGATCAACGGGTTCGGACGGATCGGGCGTCAGGCCCTGAAGGCCATGCTCCAGCGAGCGGCGGATGTGTTGGAGGTGGTGGCCATCAACGATCTCGTGGACGCGGAGATGAACGCGTACCTCTTCAAATACGACTCCAACTACGGCACCTATCCCGGCTCCGTGGCGGTGCGCAACGGGAACCTGGTGATTGATGGGCGAGAAATCCGCGTTTTTCGGGAGCGGGAGCCCGGCGCCATCCCCTGGCGAGAAGTGGGGGTGGACCTCGTCCTGGAGAGCACGGGGCTGTTTACGGACGCGAAACGGGCGGCGGCCCACCTGGAGGCGGGCGCCAAGCGGGTGATCATCTCCGCTCCTGCCAAGAACGAGGACATCACCATCGTGCTCGGGGTAAATGAGGATCGCTACGATCCGGCCCGCCACCGGATCGTTTCGAACGCTTCGTGTACCACGAATGGGCTTGCCCCCGTGGCCCGGGTGTTGCACGAGGAGTTCGGCATCGAGAAGGGGATTCTGACAACCGTGCACGCCTACACCAATACCCAGCGCCTTCTGGACGTGGCTGCCCGGGAGATGCGGGACGCCCGGGCCGCGGCCCTGAACATCGTGCCCAGCGAGACCGGCGCGGCCCGTGCCGTGGGACTCGTGATCCCCGATCTCCAGGGGAAATTCACGGGCATGGCCTTCCGCGTCCCGACGAGCACCGTCTCCGTCATCGACTTCACCGTTCTGCTGCGACGGGACGTGACCCGAGAGGAGATCAACACGGCCATGAAGCGGTGGAGCGAGGAGCGCATGCCGGAGATCCTGGGATACACGGAGGAGCCCCTGGTCAGCAGTGACCTTAAGGGAGATCCCCGTTCCTCCATCTTCAGCGCCCCCGACACCCTGGTGGTGGGCGGGAATCTCGCGAAGGTGGTGTCCTGGTACGACAATGAGTGGGGCTATGCCTGCCGGTGTGCGGATCTGGCGAAGTTCATGGCACAGCGGGGGATCTAGTGCGGAAGAAGACGGTCCGAGACATCGAGATCCGCGGAAAACGCGTGCTCGTGCGGGTGGACTTCAACGTACCCCTGGAAGAGGGCCGGATCACGGATGACCGCCGGATCCGGGAGTCCCTCCCGACCCTCCGGTACCTTCTCGATCAAGGGGCCACCGTCATCCTGGCCTCGCATCTGGGGCGGCCAGGCGGGAAAGTGGTCCCCTCCCTGAGCCTGCGGCCCGTGGGAGGGCGGTTGGAGGAGCTCCTGGGCCAAGAGGTACGGGTGCTGGAGGACTGCGTGGGACCTGAGGTGGAAGAGGCGGTCCGGAATGCGCCACCCGGCAGCATCCTCCTTCTGGAGAACCTTCGGTTCCACCCGGAGGAAGAGGCGAACGATCCGGAGTTCGCCCGATCCCTAGCGCGCCTTGCGGAGGTGTTCGTCCTAGACGCCTTTGGAACCGCCCACCGGGCCCACGCCTCCACCGTGGGGGTGGCCCGGTTCCTCCCGGCGGTGGCCGGGTTGCTGCTGGAGAAGGAGCTCCGCTACCTCGGGCAGGTCCTGGAGGCCCCGGAGCGGCCCTTCGTGGCCGTCCTGGGGGGCAAGAAGGTCTCGGACAAGATCGGCGTTATCCAGAACCTGCTCGCCCGTGCGGATGCCCTTCTCATCGGTGGCGCCATGGCCTACACGTTCCTCCGTGCGCAGGGGTATGCTACAGGTGCCTCGCTGGTGGAGGAAGAAAAGCTTCCCTTGGCCCACGAACTCCTGGGGAAGGTCCACCAGGAACGCATGCGGTTCCTGCTTCCCATGGACGTCGTGGTGGCAGACCGGATTTCGGAGGACGCGCGGGTGAAGGTGGTCCCCGTGCAGGAGATCCCGGAAGGGTGGATCGGAGTGGATATTGGGCCCCAGACGGCCCGACGCTTCGCGGAGGAAATTCGCCAAGCCCGTACGGTGGTGTGGAACGGGCCCATGGGGGTGTTCGAGGTTCCTCCCTTCGCCGCGGGCACCCGCGCGGTTGCCGAGGCGGTGGCCACCTGCCCGGGGACCACCGTGGTGGGCGGCGGGGACACCGCAGCCGCCTTGGAGCGGTTTGGACTCGCGGATCGGGTAGACCACGTGAGCACGGGCGGCGGTGCTTCCCTGGAGTTCCTGGAAGGAAGAGAGCTTCCGGGTGTCGCCGTTCTGCTGGATCCATGAACCGTACACCGCTCGTCGCTGCCAACTGGAAGATGTACAAGACCCGGCAGGAGGCGGTCGAGTTCCTCGAAGCGGCGCTCCCGGACCTCGCGGCCGTGGAAGGGGTGGAGGTGGTCCTCTGCCCGCCCTTCACGGCCCTGGAGACCGTGGGGCGCCTGCTCGTGGGAACGCCCGTGCGGCTGGGTGCCCAGAACCTGCACTGGGAGCGGCAGGGCGCCTTCACGGGCGAGGTCTCCCCTGTGATGCTCGCAGAGCTGGGCTGCACCTATGTGATCGTGGGACACTCCGAAAGGCGGCGGTGGTTCGGCGAGACGGACGATCGGGTTCGGCGGAAGGTACGGGCGGCCTTCGATGCGGGACTCGTGCCGATCCTGTGCGTGGGAGAGACGTTGGAGGAGCGGCAGGCAGGCCAGACGGAGTCCCGAGTGCTGGAACAGGTGACGGAGGCCGTGGCGGACCTCTCATCGGAGGAGGCCGGAAGGCTGGTGTTGGCCTACGAGCCCGTGTGGGCCATCGGTACCGGACACGCGGCCACGGGGGAGGAAGCGAACCGGGTCATTGGGATCCTCCGAGGGTATCTCGAGCGCCGTTTCGGGGAAGCCGGCCGGCGGATCCGAATTCAGTACGGAGGCAGCGTGCGGGCGAGCAACGCCGCGGAATTCCTGACCCAACCGGAGGTGGACGGAGCACTCGTGGGAGGCGCGAGCTTAGACCCCACGGAGTTCGCGGGGATCGTGCGGGCCGCGGCCTCCGCCCGCCCCGGGCAGGGGATTCTCTAGGGCCGGCGCATCTGCTAGGATGTCGGGGGGAATTGGAACCATGCACACGGTGATCCTGATCCTGCACTTCTTCCTTGCGGCCCTGGCCGTTGGGCTCGTGCTCCTGCAAGGTCCCAAGGGAGAAGGGCTGGGCGCCATCGGCGGGAGCGCCCGGCTGTTCCACGGCCCCAGGCCCCGGGAGACCTTCTTTACCCGCACCACGGCCATCGTCTCGGTCCTGTTCGCCCTGAGCTCCGTCTACCTCGCCTTCGTCCGGTAGGCTATAATGGGAGTTGGCCCGAGTTCCTCAACGGGTCTGGGTGCCCGGATGGCGGAACTGGCAGACGCGCACGTTTGAGGGGCGTGTGGGGAAACCCGTGGGGGTTCGAATCCCCCTCCGGGCACCAGGATCCCGTCGGCGGTGTTCGATTCCTCCTGGGCCCGCCTGGAACGGGGGCCGGTACCGTGGGGACGTGAGCGGATCTCGGGAGGGGGGATGGGAATGAGCGTGCTCGCAGGACTGAAGTGTACCGCCTGCAGGGGAGACGAACCTCCCCTCACGGATGCGGAGATCGCGGACCTCCACCCCCAGGTCCCCGATTGGCTCGTGGTGGAGCGGGAGGGAGTGAAGCAGCTGGAGCGGGCCTTCAAGTTTCGCAACTTCCAGGAAGCCTTGGCGTTCGCCAACCGGGTGGGAGAGCTCGCGGAGGAGGAGGGCCATCACCCCGCCCTCTTGGTGGAGTGGGGCCGGGTCACCGTGCGCTGGTGGACCCACAAGATCCGAGGGCTACACCGCAACGACTTCATCATGGCCGCGAAGACGGACGCCGTGTACCGGGAGATGAGGACCTGACGTCCTCCCTCCGCGGACGCACGGACCCCGGCGTTCTCTGAGGGGACGGCATCCTGGCACCCATGCTGGCCGAGAGGATCGCTCCCGTCATCCAGCGGATAGATCCGTTCGATTCGTGGAATAGCGCCGTTTGATTTTTCGAGGCCGCAACCCCGTGCTACGCTGAGTTTGGCGCGGATGCGGTGCTCTTCCAGCGTCCGCGGCGGAGGCACAAAAGGGGTGCGGAGGAACCATGAGCGGGCGAGCGAAGCGGGTGAAGATCCTGGTGGGGGGAGTCCAGCTGCGAGACGGCGTGTCTACGGTCACGGAGATCCTCGGCCGCATCTTCACCCGTGCGGGCCTGTTCGCGGTCGCCATGGAACGGGGATACGCCTCCACCATCTACGGCGCCCACCAGTACGACCCCATCCTGGTGGCGGATTCGCCTCCTCTCTCGTACGGGGATCCGGTCTATGACGTTTTGGTGGCCCTGGAATACGACAGCAATCCGGACGCAGCCGAACAGCCGAACCGGGACACGGTGCTGCGCCACAGCCCCTCCCTGCGGGACGAGGGGATCCTTCTCTACGACTCCTCCACCGGGGAGATTCCCACGGACTCCCTCAGGGCGCGCGGGGTGAAGGTCTTTCCCGTCCCCGCCCGCAAGATCGCCTTGACGGAGCTGAAGCGGGAAATTGTGAAGAACGTCGTCATGACGGGTGCCCTGTTTCGGGCGCTGGACTTCGATGGAGACTTTACCCACCTGCGTCAGCTCCTCGAGGAGCGGTTCGGGCGGAAGGGACGGGACGTGGTAGATCTGAACCTACGGGCGGCCCAGCGCGGCCGCGAGGTGGTGGAACAGGTGCTGGCGGAGCAGGGCTACACCCTGGAAGTGCGGCTGGAACCGAGGCCGAGCGGACGCCGGGCGGTGTACATCTCCGGCAACGATTGCCTGGGAATCGGGGCCATCCAGGGAGGCGTGCGGTTCTACGCGGGTTATCCCATCACGCCCGCAAGCGGCATCCTGGAGTTCATGGAGCGGTGGCTGCCCCGGTATGGGGGGCGCGTCCTGCAGGGACAGAACGAGCGGGAGTCCATCCGAGCGGCCATCGGCGCCTCCCTGGCCGGGGTCCGGGCGATGGTGGGAAGTTCGGGACCCGGCATCTCCCTCAAGGTGGAGGAATTCGGGGTGATCGGGGCCACGGAGACGCCCGTGATCATCGTGGACGCGCAGAGGGCAGGGCCCTCCACCGGCATGCCCACCCGGCCCGAGCAGGGAGACCTGAACCTGGTCATCGGGGGCACCCACGGGGACCTCCCTCGGATCGTGCTGGCCCCCTCCACGGTGGAGGAGTGCTACACCCTGATGCTGGAAGCCTGCGAGCTGGCGGACAAGTACCAGTGCCCGGTCTTCTTCCTCACGGACCTGAACCTCTCGGAGGGGCGGAAGACGGTGTTGGAGGACCTGTTCGCCCAGCGTCCGCCCATCCGGAGGCACGGGATCCTGCGAGAGGAAGAGGTGCGGGGACGCCCCTACCGTCGGTACGAGGTGACGCCCTCCGGGATCTCGCCCCGGATCCTTCCGGGCACTCCAGGGGTCGTCTTCAAGTCCTCGGGGGTGGAGCATGACGAGTTCGGATTCGTCACCATTGACCCGCGCAAGCGGGCCGCCCAGATGGACAAGCGCATGCGGAAGCTGGAGACCTACCTCCGGGAGGACGCAAAGCCCCCCTATGTGTTCGGGGAGATCCGGGGGAACCCCGTGATGGTGGGTTGGGGGAACACACGTCCCGTGCTCCAGGAGGCCCGGGAGATCCTCCTGCAGCGGGGGATCCGGGTGGCCCTGGTGCACTTCACCCACGTCTACCCCCTGCCCAAGCACCTGGTGGAACCCCTCTTTGCGGACGCGGGGCCCGTGGTGGTGGTGGAGCAGAACTACAGCGGGCAGTTCGCGGATCTGTTGCAGCGGGAGCTCCTGATCCGGACCCGGCGGGTGCTGAAGTACAACGGGGTCCCCCTGTATCCCACGGAGGTAGCGGATGCGGTGCAGAGGGCGCTCCACCAGGAGGGCGCGGTGGTACGGATCGGGAGCTCGGCGCCGGTGAAGGTGGAGGTGGGTGGAGATGGATCTGATGGCCGTTAAGGTCTGGGAGGAGAACGCGGTCCCCAAGCACCGGATCCAGTGGTGCCCGGGATGCGGGGACTTCGGCGTGCTGGCCGCCCTCAAGCAGGCCCTGGTGGAGCTGGAGATCACGCCACATGAGCTCGTCCTCGTGGGAGGGATCGGCTGCAGCGGGAACATCCGCAACTACCTGAACGGCAACGCCTTCCACGGAACCCACGGAGGGCCCTTGGCCTACGGGCTCGGCATCAAGATAGCAAACCCGCACCTCCAGGTGATCTGCCTTGCGGGGGATGGGGACACCTTCGCCATCGGGGTGGAGAACTTTGTACACATCTGCCGGCGGGATCCGGACATGGTGTTGCTCGTGATGAACAACGGGGTGTACGGCCTCACCAAAGGGCAGGACTCGCCCACCGCGGGGTTGGGCCAGGCCGTGGAGGTCTGGAGCGAGGAACACCCGCCCATGGTAGACCCCGTGCTCCTGGCCCTAGCGAGCGGGGCCACCTTCGTGGCACAGTCCTTCAGCGGGGATGTGAAACATACGGCCCGGATGATCGTGGAGGCCTTTCAGCATCCGGGGTTCGCCTTCATCAACGACTTCTCTCCCTGCGTCACGTACAACAAGTTCAACACGTACGAGTGGTTCCGGGAGCACGTGGAGTCCGTTCCCCCAGATCATGACCCCTCGGACAAGGACGCGGCCTGGCGGCTCGTACAGGACTTCGCCCGCCGCGGCAAGGTCCCCCTCGGGGTGATCTACCGGAATCCCCGGCCGCACACGGAGACCCGGCGCCTCCCCATCTGGGAGGCGGAGTTGGCGGACGTGGACGTGGAGCCGATCCTGGCGACTTTCCGGTAGCTCAAACGCCGAGCGCCCGCGCGGCCCGGTCGTAGTCCTCGGGCTTCACCCAGAGGATGAGGCCGTAGCGGCCCTGGCCCCCGGAGACCGCGGCCATGGCGGTCACGTTGACCCCTGCCTCCGCCAGCTTCCGCATGTGCTCCGCGGCGGCTCCCACCCGGTCATCGCCCTGGATGAGGAAGGCGTGCTTCGGGGCGCTCAGCTGCAACCCCGCCGCAGCCGCGGCCCGACGGAGGGCCTCCGGATCCTCCGCCACGAGGTCCAGCTGGGAATTCCCGTTCCCCAGGGGGAAGCCGAGAACCGCCCGCAGGTTCACCCCCGCCTGCTGGAGGGCTCCCAGCACCCGCACCCCCTCCCCCGGTCGGTCGGGGATCACCACGTACTGATACTCCACCCGCTGAACAACATCGGCCATGGCTCCCACCTCCGGCCCTGTGCTCTCTACTAGGGTTCCTCAGAAAGCCCGTGAGCACAAGTCCTCCCCCCGGGGGACTGGCTTGACAGAAAAGCCGCGGCTGCCTATGCTGGGCGGCACGGGGCGAGGAAGGAGCGGGAGTACGCGCGGTCAGAGGGTCTGAGCGAGCCGGGATGGTGTCAGCCGGTGCCCGGGCCGTGTGGAACATGGCTCCGGAGCCGCGGGGCGAACGCGGTAAAGGCCGTCAGTAGTCTGCGCCGGGCTGGCCCGTGATCGCCAGGAGAGTGCCGCCGGTAGAGGCGACCGGCGGAAGCGGGGTGGTACCGCGGAAGGGCCCTTCCGTCCCGGACGGAAGGGCCGATTGCTTTTGAGGAGGTGAGGGAAACGTGCCGGGTCGGTTCTACATCACCACCGCCATCGACTACGTGAACGCGAGCCCACACATCGGGCACGCGTACGAGAAAATTCTGGCAGATGCGCTCGCCCGGTACCATCGGCTGATGGGCGAGGAAGTCTACTTCCTCACGGGGACGGATGAGCACGGCCAGAAGATCGCCTCCGCGGCCGCGGAGGCCGGCCGGGAAGTCCAGACGTTCGTGGACGAGAACGCGGCCCAGTTCCAAGCCCTGTGTTCCGCTCTCAACCTCTCCAACGACGACTTCATCCGGACCACGGACCGCGTCCGCCACTGGCCCGCGGTGCACGAGCTCTGGCGCCGGGTGGCCGCCCGGGGAGATCTCTACAAGAAGCACTACCGGGCCCTGTACTGCGTGCAGTGCGAGGCCTTCGTGACCCTGAGCGAACTCGAAGACGGCCGCTGTCCTCGTCACCTCGTAGAGCCTCAGGTGATCGAGGAGGAGAACTACTTCTTCCGGCTCTCCCGCTACCGCGCCGAGCTCCGCCGCCTGTTCGAGGAGCGGCCCGATTTCGTGGTGCCATCCTCCCGGGCCGCGGAGATGCAGAACCTCATCGAGACCCTGGAGGACGTCTCCGTCTCCCGGCCGGTGGAGAAGCTCCGGTGGGGAATCCCGGTGCCGGACGACCCCTCCCACGTGATCTATGTGTGGTTTGATGCCCTCACCAACTACCTCAGCGCCATCGGGTTTGCCCAGGACGAAGCGCGCTTCCGGACCTGGTGGCCCGCCCACCACCTCATCGGGAAGGACATCAATCGGTTCCACTCGCTCCTGTGGCCTGCCATGCTGATGAGCGCGGGGGTGGAGGTCCCGCGGCAGGTGCTGGTGCACGGGTTCCTCACCGTGGAGGGCCAGAAGATCAGCAAAACCCTGGGCAACGTCATTGATCCCGTGGCGGTGGCCCGGGAACTGGCGGTGCAGAGCGGGGCAGAGGTGGAGGTATGCGTGGATGCGCTGCGCTACTTTCTCCTCCGGGAGATCCCATTCGGGGAGGACGGGGACTTCAGCCGCGCGCAGCTCGTTCACCGGTTCAACGCGGACCTGGCCAACGACTACGGAAACCTCCTCAACCGTACCCTGCCCCTCGTGGAGCGCTACTGCGAAGGGGTGATCCCGGAAGCGGGCACGGAGGAGGGGGCGGACGCGGACCTGCGACGGAGTGCACAGGACGTGGTGGATGCGGTGCTGGAGCATGTGCGTCGGTACGACTTCCCGCGGGCCTTGGGCGCCGTCTGGCAGCTCCTGGCCGCGGCGAACCGCTACCTGGACCAGGAGGCACCCTGGAGCCTGCACCGGGCGGGCCGGAGGGAACGGGTGGCCACGGTCCTCCGCAATGCCCTGGAGGCCCTGCGGGTGGCCACGGTGCTCCTGGAGCCCGTGATGCCTTCCGCCACCCTGAGGGTCTGGGCCCAGTTGGGCGTTCCTGAGTTCGAGCAGCGGGCCCGGGAGATCCGAACACGGGGGACGGGACTCCGGGTGGAGGATGCTCGAGCGTGGCGGTGGCTGCGGTCCGGGACCCGCATCCGGCCCGGCCCTCCCATCTTTCCCCGCATCGAGACCCGCCTCCAGACCCCTGTGGCCGAGGGGGAAAAGATGCCGGAGACCGTCTCCATCGAGGAGTTCCGAAAGCTGGATCTGCGGGTGGCCAAGGTGATGGAGGCCGAACGAGTGCCCGGTACGGACAAGCTCATCCGGGCGAAGGTGGACCTGGGCGGTGAGGTGCGCACCATCGTCACGGGCCTGTTGCCCCACTACACGCCCGAGGACTTGGTGGGGAAGACCATTGTGGTGGTGGCCAACCTCGAGCCGCGTCGGGTGCGGGGGGTGGAGTCGCAGGGCATGCTGCTCGCCGCGGAGTGGGAGGGGCGGATCGTCCTGGTGACCCTGGATCGGGATCTTCCGCCAGGAGCCCGGGTGACGTGATCGATACCCACCTCCACCTGGACGATCCGCGATTCGATGCGGACCGGGACGCGGTCGTGGAGCGGGCCGTCCGAGCCGGGGTCCGGGCCCTGATCACCGTGGGGGTGAACCTTGTGAGCAGCCGCCGGGCCGTGGAACTCGCGGAGCGCTATCCTGCGGTGTACGCGGCGGTGGGAATTCATCCCAACCACGCGCACGAGGCCTGTCCCGGGGACTTTGCGGCCATCGCGGAGCTGGCGCAGCACCCGAAAGTGGTGGCCATCGGGGAGAGCGGCCTCGACTATTACCGGGACCGGTGCCCGCGGGAGATCCAGCAGGAGAATCTCCGCCGCCACGTACGCCTGGCGAACGCGCTCCGAAAACCCCTCGTGGTCCACAACCGTGCGGCCCACGCGGACGTCCTGCGCATCCTCGAAGAGGAAGGCGCTTTGCGGGTGGTGATGCACATGTTCACGGGATCAGCGGAGCACGCCCGGGCGTACGCCCAGCGAGGGTACTGGATGGGAGTGGGCGGGGTGGTCACGTATCCGAACGCACACGGGGTCCGGGAGGCGGTGCGCTCGATCCCGGATGAACTGCTTTTGACGGAGACGGATGCCCCGTACCTCGCCCCGCATCCGAATCGGGGCGAACGCAACGAGCCCGCGTCGGTTCCCCGGATCGTGGAGGCCTTGGCCGCGACCCGCGCGCAGGGAACCGAAGCGGTGGCCTCCCTCGTAGACCGCAACGCGCGGAGATGCTTCGGCCTTTAGCTGCCTTCCTGAGCGTGCTGCTCCTGACGGTCCCCGGGGTTTCGCAGACCGCGGAGGACCGATCGGAAGTAGAGCAGGGCCGCTTGGCCGCTCAGCAGGTGGAGCGGATCCTGCGGGTGGTGACGGATCCCACGGTGGCGGGTCGGGTGGAGCGGGTTGGGAAGGCGGTGTCGGCTCAGACGGAACGACCGCAGCTTCCCTGGACCTTCCGGGTGGTGGAGCACCGGTTCCCCAATGCGGTGGCCCTGCCGGGCGGGTTCGTATACATCACGAGCGCCATGCTGCACCTCGTGCGTACGGACCACGAGCTGGCGGGCTTACTGGCGCACGAGGCCGCGCATGTGGCGAGGCGGCATCACCGTCGCATGGCCCAGGAAGCGCTGCGCACAAACCTCCTCGTGATGCTGGTGGCAGTACTGGTGCGGGATCCCAAACTGGCCGCGGGGGCACAGCTTCTCGGCGGCGGGATTCTCAGCGCCTTTTCGCGCGAGCTGGAGCGAGAGGCGGATGTGGCCGCGGTGGGATACGTGCAGCGCACTCCCTGGCACCCCGTGGGCGTGCTTACCCTGCTGGAGCGGCTTGCCCGGGAAGAGAGCCTCTCCGCGAACCCTGACCCCGGGGCCTTCCGCACCCACCCGACCTGGGAGGAGCGCATCCGGGCGGTGGAAGAGGAGCTGGCACGCCGGGGAATTCCCCTCCATCGCCGGATCTCCGCGGGGTTCCTGCAGGTGACAGCCGGTGGGTCCGGGCCGGTGGGCGAGGTGTTCGTGAACGGAGAGGTGGTGATCCGTCTTGCGGGCGGGAAGGCGCGGGCGGAGGAGGTGGCGGCTCGGCTGGATCGGGCCTTCAACGAGGATCCTTCTCCCCTGGAGGTGGAGGCGGTGGGGATCTTGGACGAGTGGACGGTGCGGATCGGAGGGGTTCCCGTCGTCGTGATCACGGATCAGGACGCGCAGCTTTTGGGCCGACCTCGACGGGAAATCGCCCAGGAGTACGCCGCGGCCCTGCGGCGGGTGATCACGGAGGACCGGCGCCGCCGGGCTCTGGGGGGTTGAAGGACTCTTCTTGCATTCCCTCGATCCGGCGCCCAGGTTTGCGTCCAGTTCCTGCAGGGCGTGCTCCATCTCCGTAGGCTCCGTCCCGTCGTGGACCGCCAGGAGAGCTCCGGCTCGTCTCGGGTGGGACAGGGCGCGCGAGATGAGCGCCGCGTGCAGGATCCGTCCACCCCTCGCGCGGTGCTGCCGCCGCCCCAGGGAAGACCCCCGTTGCGAGGAGGGGCCCTCCTGCGTATGATGGAGTTCGGACGCGCCCGTAGCTCAGAGGATAGAGCGTTGGCCTCCGGAGCCAAAGGTCGCAGGTTCGAATCCTGCCGGGCGCGCCAGGCCAAGCAGGACAAGGGTTCCAGCCTCCGCTCAGGTCCACCAACCCGGCCGAAAAGCCACCGTTCACCGGACTTGCTGAGCTCTGCGAAGCGGGTGCACCGAGGCCACCCTGCGGACTTACCGGTGGTGGCTGGAGCACCTGCTGGCCTACCTCGACGGGGCCCAGGCGACCCGGGCCGCGGTGATGGCGTTCCTGAGCGGCCTGCAGGGCAAGTCACCTGCCCACCAGCACCAGGCCTTCCGCACCTTGCGGACCTTCTTCCGGTGGGCTGTTGGAAGCCGGAGGCCTGCCAGAAGATCCACCTGGCCGACTCGGGCGTCCGAGCCTCGGAGCTGGTGCGGTTGCTGGTCCAGGACTGGCAGCCGACGAACCGAAGCCTCCTGGTCCCAGGTGGCAAAGAGCGCAAGGACCGGGTGACCTTCGGACAGGCCGTCCGAGGGCGACACCCTGGGGGTGCAGAAGCCCGGCTCAAAGTCGGAGCTGGCAGCCTGGCGCGGTGGCCGCCTGGTGAAGTGCAGACTGGGCGGCGAGCTGACCTGCGAGGACCCTCCGGAGAGCAACCAGGGTCCTGGAACGGGTGCTCCTGTGGTACGTTGACGAGGACGCCGCGCACCGGTACGCCCGCCAGGTGGTGGGGTGAAGACCAGACCATCCTGCCTCCGGTGCGGCAAGGCCGACCGGGTAGTGCCCATCGCGTACGGCCTACCCGCACCGGAGGCCGAGGAGGCCGCCCAAAGGGGCGAGGCTGTCAACAGAACTCTGAAACAGTTCAGTCTAGTGCCGGTGCTCGTCTCCTTCATGACGGCCCTCTCATCCCCTTCCTCGGGCGGGAATAGCCCGGGAATAGGCCGGCGTAAGGAATAAGTGGGAGGCGCCGGAGGGCCGCCTCCGGGCGTTGTTCTCCGGTGTCTTCCGGGGCGTTACATTCGGACCGAAGATTCGACCGAAAGGAGGTGAGAGTCATGCTGGTTCGTCGGAGCCCGATCTGGGCGGAGCTGCGGGCGATCCAGCGGGAGCTCACCGACCTGGTGGACCGGATCTTCGGAACTGAGGCGGCGGCCTTCGCCGGCTTCGTGCCCGCTCTGGACATGTACTTCCAGGACGGGCACTGCGTGATCCGGGCCGATCTGGCGGGTGTTGCTCCGGAGGCCGTGGAGGTCCTGGTCCACGGCAACACCCTGATGATCCGGGGCGAGCGGAAGGCGCCTGAGGTGCCGCGGGATGACGTGGTGATGCTCGGCATCCCGTACGGCCGCTTCGAGCGCACCGTGAGCCTGCCGGAGGGCCTGGACACCGAGGCGGTGAAGGCGCAGTGGCTCAATGGGATCCTGGAGATCCGGATCCCGGTCGCGCAGAAGCTGCTGCCCAAGAAGGTTCCCGTTGAGATCGCCGCGTAGCGTGTGAGCCCGCTCGGGGTTCACCCCGGGTGGGTCTTTCTTTGTCCCCGTGCCGCAGACGGTTGTCCCCGCGCAGGGCGTGTCCGCCACCCCCAGGCCGACAGCCCGCAACAGGGCGGCGGCCTTTTGGCTCCGTCACAGCCGCGCGAGGTGCGCCTCGAGGTATTCCTTCAGGGCGACGGCGTTGTTGTGGTCCGGATCGCGGGCCCCGAACACGAGGGTAACCGGACCCTTGCGAACCGCCTCGAGGAGCGGGCGCAGGGCTTGCGGCTTGCGATCGAGCTCGGCGAAGTACCGGCGCTTGAACTCCGCCCACTTCGCGGGATCGTGGCCGAACCAGCGGCGCAGGGCGTCGCTTGGTGCGAGGTCCCGGAGCCAGCCGTCGATCCGGGCGTCCTCCTTCCGGAGCCCTCGCGGCCACAGCCGGTCCACCAAGAACCGGGCGCCGTCCTGTGGCGTGGGCGGGTCGTAGGCGCGCTTTGTGCAGATCCTGTGCGTCATTCCGGCCCCATTCTAGCGTGCCCACGCCCGCCCGAACGCCGGATCAGGCGAACTTGTCCGGGAACTGCACAGAACTGCACCCTTGGGGAGGTTTGGGTTCGCACCGCTCAGGAACGCGTCGATCTCCTAGGGGTTCTTCGTGGCCCGGTCGTGGGCGGCCTTCTTGCGGGCTTCGTTCCCGGACAAGCGCGCCTCCAGGTAGTCCTTCACCGCCTCGTTGTGGCCGATGAAGAGGTCCGCGAACTTCCGGCCGGCCTCGGCCCCGTAGGAGGAGTCCACGGCCTACCCCAGGGCCCGCGCGTTCCGGATCGTCCGGACTTCAGCCACCCGCGCCTCGGTGCGGTCGCCCATCCGGGACGCGATGACCATCGCGCGGGCCCAGACGATGTGGCCGATGAGGAGATCCCGCAGGTCCATCTTGAGGGCGGCGGCCTTCTCCGGTCTGGGAGCCTGCGGGAGGGCGGCCGGGCTCAGGGAGAGGGCCACCATGAGGGCGAGCAGGATCGTCTACCCACCGCGCGGCACCGTCATCACCATCTATTTCTGCGCGATCGTTGTCATTGTTACCGAACGCAGAGGTGCTCTTCCTGAAGTCCTACGACGCCTTCGTGCTCACCCTTCTGGAGGCCCTGGGGGAGCGGGACGGCCGGACCCTCCGGAAGGTCCGGGACTAGGTGGCGGACCGGTGGATCGCCCGGGATCGGCCACGCGTAATGCAGCACCACGGCGAGAAGCGCCTGCAGGCGGTGCGGGATCTCTTGAGCGAGCGGGGGTTCATGCCCGTGCTCGTGCAGGCGGACGGAGCGTACGAGATCCCGGAGCACAACTGTCCTCTGAGTCGCCTTGTGAGCGAGCATCCGGAGGTGTGCGACACAGTCCACCGCTGCCTTGCGGGCCTTGTGGAGACCGAGGTCGTGCGGGTTCGGTGGATGGCGCACGGCGACCCCTACTCGGTCTACCGGGTTTCGCTCAGCGCGCCCCGGTACCAACCCGCCCGGCCTTCACCACGCACGCGACCAGGTTCGTCCCGAAGGCCATCATGAGGTCGCGGTAGTCGTCGGTCCCCAGCACCACCGCCACCCCGGCCTCGATCATCCGCCGCGCCGGCGCGAACGGGAGGCCCAAGAACAGCGCGGTCCCGGGGAGGAGCACGGCGACGGTGTCCGATCCCGCGAGGGAGACGATCCCGGCTTCGCTCACTCAGAGCAGGTGGTCGGCGGAGGCGGCCCCCATCCGCACCGCGAGTTCGGCGCCACCCTGGTTGCTGAACTTGTCCGCGCGGATCTTCGGCGCAAGGCTCCAGGCCCTCCCTGCCTTGAGCACGCGCGAGGCTTGCTCGGGCGTGAAGGCTTCCCGGTCGCAGAACATGTCGCAGAAGGCGGCAAGGCGCTCTCCGGCTACCGCCGGGATCATCCCCTGACACACGAGCTCCATGTCTCGGCGGCCGTCCCGTGCCCGCGCATGCGCGCGTCGTCCGCACGAGGCTGAGGATCCCCCCGCCCCGGGCCGCGATCTCCTCGTACGTCGGGCCCCCTAGAGGACCCCAAAGTTCCCCTGCGCCGCGGTTGGCCTGTACGGTACCATGCCGGTGGGCGCGGCTCAGGCGCCCGCCAACCCGCATCCGTCTGCGCAGGCCGCGCCTACCCGGGCTCCAGGCCGCCCTCCGGCAGGGCGGCCTTCTTCGTGTCGCAGCGAGGCGGCATGAGGTGAGCCAAGGCGCAGGCGAGGGCAGGAAGCCCCTCTGAGCAGGAACACCCGTCCCTCGGGGCGAAGCCTTCAGGCCATCCAGGTGGCGGTGAACTTGGCTGCCTCACCTCTTTGACCGGCAGCCTGCCCAGGTGGCCCTCTTTCTGCCCACCCGAGCAGGGGGCCTGAGGGGGGTCTGTCGAAGGTCCACAGCGAAGGAAGTGAGGGCATGAAAAGCCAAGGTTCACCCCTGCAGGACCCGCGCCAGTCGGGCGTTCCAGCCGGGCAGGTGAGCGTTGGCCTCCGGAGTCAAAGGTCGCAGGTTCGAATCCTGCCGGGCGCGCCAGGTCTGGCGAGGGCTTCCGAACTGGGGGATTTCTGCGGGGATTGTGGGCGTTCGCGCTCGGGGGAAGCCCCGTTGGGATTTCGTGCTCCTTTGCCCTAAAGGCCCGGGCCCGAGGGATGCGGATGCCCGCGCGGACCTTGTGGGAAGCCGATCCCCTGCGTCCGACCACGGTAGCCTGCGCGATCTGTGGGAGCTGACAGATGTCAGCTCCCTCTGGTATCCTAGTGCGCCGGAGTCAGACCGCGTGGAGGTTGGAAATGGCGGAGGTGACCATCACGCCCCGGGACAACGGTCCGTACCTGGTACAGGGACCGGTGCGCTTGGTGGACGCGGAAGGGCGCGCGTGGAACCTCGACCGCGAGGTCATCGCCCTGTGCCGGTGCGGGGGAAGCGCCAACAAGCCTTTCTGCGACGGTACCCATGCCCGCATCGGCTTCCAGTCCCAGGTCCGGGCCTCCGTTCCCTGAGGGCTCGTCCGGTCAAGGGCGCAGGCGCAGCCGGGCGGTCGCACCTGCCGTGGCCATCCACAAGGCCGACAGGAGGAGCACCGGCCGGGGACCCAGGCTCTCCAGGAGCGCGCCCGCGAGGAGGGGAGCCAGGATTCCACGCACGCCGATGAGGGAGGTGTAGGCTCCCGCGTAGTGCACCACCAGGTGCGGGGGAGCAAGCTCCATTGCTGTGGTCATCCACGCGAGCTCCACCACGGCGATAAGGAAGCCGTCCGCGGCCGCGGGTGCGAGGGCCGCCCACGCAGAGGGGACGAGGGCGTAGAGCAGGGGGGTGAGGGGAGAAACCATGAGGGCTCTGCGCAGGGTGGAAAGCCCGCTGGACCGGTCAATGACTCTCCCTCCAAGAAAGAAACCCACCACGGAGGCTGCGTTGGAGGCAGCGGCCAGGATCCCGACCTGGGTGGGGCGAGCTTGGAGGACGTCCACCAGCAGGAGGGGAATTGCCGGCGCCATGGTCCACCCGCCAAACCCGAAGGCGAAGGTGGCCACGAGCACCCACCGGAAATTTCTGTCCGCCCACGCGGCATGCCACACTTCCCGCAGGGAGGGTCGGGAAGGGGGCGCGGGGAGGCGGGGAGGCCGGATGCGGCTGTGAGCCAGGGCGCCCGCCACGCCGAACAGGGCCGCGACCGGAAGGACCAGCCTGGGCCCGAACCGTTCCAGGAGAGGGCCTGCCAGGAGGGAGCCCAGGATGGAGGCGCAGCCGACTCTGGGCGGTGACCCCGAGGAAGGGGATGACCATCCCGTTGAAGATGCCGAACAGCAAAGCCCCGGTGAGGTCCCACAGGAATGCCCGCCGAGCCCTTGGGCGCAAGGGAGGGACCCAGCGCACAGACCGTAGTATAGCGCAGGGCCGGGAGGAGAATTCCCGAAGGCGGACGAATGCCCTTCCCAGAACCCCTTGGGGAGGTGTCCGGTGGACGTATTGCTGTGGGTGCTCATCGCCTTGCTCCTGTACCTGGTGTTCTTCCAGGGCTAACGGCGAGCACCGCCGGTAGGATCCGGTTCCCGGGTCGCCGGTCGGTGGAGCAGAGGAAACTGGGTGTGGGTGACGAATCTCGCTTTTCTCAGGCACATCCCTTGGGGGTGGTGCAGATGGGAGGAGGCAGGTGGTTGGCTCAAGCGGGCTCACGGGCGGCGGTGGGATTGGCCCTGATCTGCTGGCTGCTGGCTCCCGCGGGCGGGGCCGCGCCGTCCCGGGAATGGGAGGAGGGGGTCCAGGCCGCGAGGCGAGAGGGCCGTTTGGTGGTCTACGACGCCTTTGGGGGAGCAGTTCCCACGGTGCAGTACGCCGCGGAGCGGTTCGAGGCCACGCACCGGGTGAAGGTCGAGATTGCCGTGATGCGGGCCAGCGAATCCATCGAACGCATTCGGGTGGAGCAACGGGCGGGTCGAGCCGTCGCGGACCTGGTGACCGCGGGTTCCGGGACCACCCGCCCCATGCTGGACGAGGGGGTTCTGCGTCCCTTTGAAAGGCTTCCCAGCGCTCCACGGATCGCGCCGCAGGTCCGATTAAAGGTTCAGGAGTGGGAGTTGCAGCAGCACCTTCTGCCTTTCCTGATCCAGCTGTACGGAATTTTGGTCAACACGAACCTGGTCCGCCCTGAGGAGGAGCCGAGGAGCTGGAACGACCTGGCGGATCCCCGGTGGCGTGGCAGGCTCATCATGGACGATCCCAGGGCTCCGGGAGGGGGACAGGTCCTGTTCCAGGTGACCTACCGGGCGCTGGGGCGGAGGTTCCAGGAAGAGCTCGCGGCCCAGCGGCCGTTTCTCACCCGGGGAATCGCGGACGCGGCCAGCCGGGTAGCCCGGGGAGAGTTCGCGGTGATGGCCCCCTTTGCCCTGGGACTCTACCCGCGGGTTCGCGGGGGACCCGTGAAGCTCATCATCCCCCGGGAGGGCGCCCCCTATGTCCCGCTGGGCGTCTCCCTGCCCCGGCGAAGCGATCACCCGAACGCGGCCGTGGTCTTCAGCGAGTTCCTCCTCTCCCGGGAGGTCCAGGTCCGGCTGATGCACGATTTCATCCTGCCGGTGGTGCGCGGGTATGACCAGCAGGCACCGGAAGAGGTCCGGCCGTTCCTGCGGGTCCGGCTCTGGGACACCGTGGTGGATCCCCGCGTGGAGCCTGAGTATCTCCGGAGGGCAAACGAAATCTACCGGTAGGGGAGGGACCTGAGGATGCGTCGGATGCTCCCCGCAGTACTCCTCATCCTTGCGGCGATCTGGTGGGGCCCGGAGGTGGCGGGAGGACCCGGGGCTCCCTGGGCCCAGGTGGTGGCCGCAGCCCGGAGGGAAGGGACCCTCACCCTGTACGACGGGCACGGGGGGGCGCTTCCCACCATCCAGTTCGCCGCGGACCTGTTCCAGAGAACGTACGGCATCCGTGTGGAGATGAGCGTGATGCGGGCCAGCGAGGCCCAGGAGCGGGTGCGGATCGAGCAACGGGCGGGTAGACCGCTTGCGGACCTCGTCACCGTGGGGCCGAGCCAAGCCTGGCAGATGAAGAAGCTGCAGCAAACCGTGCAGCCCTTCGGAGACCTCCCCAGCAGCAAGAGGGTGGCCGCGCAGATCCGGTTGAAGCTGCAGGAGTGGGAGATCGAGGACGTCATGCTCGTGGAAGCCGTACAGGTCTATGGCGTCCTGATCAACACCCGCCTGGTCCCTTCCGGAGAGGAACCCCGGAGCTGGATGGATCTCCTGGACCCCCGGTGGCGGGGTCGGATGATCGCGGACGACCCCCGGGCCTTCGGGGGAGGATCCGTGTTCTTCGCCGCCACCTACAAACGGTTCGGGAGGGAGTACCACGAACAACTGGCGGGGCAGCGTCCCTTCCTCACCAGGGCCATCGCGGAGGCTGCGAACCGGGTGGCGCGGGGGGAGTTCGCCCTGATGTACCCGTTTGCCCTTGGATTGTATCCCCGGGTCCGGGACCTCCCCAACGTGAAGGTGGTCATTCCCCGGGAGGGTGCGCCCTACGTGCTGCAGGGGGTTTCGATCCCGCGGGAGGTACGACATCCCAATGCAGCCCGGCTCTTCGCGGTTGGGGCTCCCATCGGAACCATCGCAGGGCTCTTTTCCTGTGGCCCGAACCCTCATCAACTGACCCATCTTGTGGCGGACGAGCTCCTGGCCGCCCTGGAACGGGAGGACGCGGTGTATCGCCGCTACTCGGAGAAGGCCCACACCATCGTCCTGGTCTACGACGAGGTGGTCCTGGGACGTTGGATGGAGCGGGAGGTGCACCGGCGGAGGGTCCGGGCAGTGACGGGAGCCGTCCTGCGGGAGGTGCGGCGGGAGGGAGCGAGGATCCACTCCCTTTCCTTCCTCACGCGGTTTGGGGATCTAGAGGTAAAGGCCCCCATGTACATCGACGCCACGGGGGATGCCGCGGTGGCCTGGTTCGCGGGGCTTCCCTGCCGGGAACCCGATCGCCCCATTTACGGGTCGCAGATGGCGGTCCTGGAAGGCGTTCGGGATGAGTTGGTCATGCCGGAATCGGCCTTCTTCGCCCGGATCCAGTCCGTCCTGCAGGAGAAGGGGGACCGCTACGGGTTGGGGCGCAGGGACGGGCTCGTATTCCTGTTCCCCGGGCGGGGCATGGCCATCGTGAACATGACCCACGTGCAGACTCCTCTCGAGCCGGCGGCCTTCACCCGCCGGAGCCTGGAAGGCAAGGACCAGGTGGATCGGGCGATCCGGCTCCTGCGGGAGGAGTTCCCGGAGGCGTTCGGGAAGGCACGGGTTCGGGCGTACGGGCAGCTGGGAATCCGGCAGACCCGATGGATCGTGGGGAGGTATCAGCTGTCCGTGGAGGACGTCCGGACGGGCAGGGAATTCGTGGACGCGGTAGCCCGCACCGCATGGCCCATCGAGCTCCACGACCGGGCGGAGGGGTATTATTGGGAGCCCTTCGGAGAAGGCCACGTGCATTATGTGCCCCTGCGGAGCCTGATCCCGGAAGGGACGGAGAACCTCCTGGCGGTAGGGCGTTGCATTGACGCGGATCCCCTGGCCCTCTCCAGCGTACGGGTAATGGGACCCTGCATCGCCATGGGAGCCGCGGCCGCGCACGTAACAGACCTCTGCCTCGAGCGCTCCGTCCCTCCGCACGAGGTGGACCTGGAGGCCCTTGCCGAACGGCTTCGGCCGAACCTCAAAGATCCCGCTTCCTGAAGCTGCGGCCGAACTTGACAACCGTTCGGACTCCGCCTAAGCTCTGACCAAAGTAAACGAGCCTCCCGAAAGGGCAAACCCGCAGCAATGCGGGGGCGCAAAGCTGACGGGGCCGCGGAGGCGGTTGGCCGGGCTGCCGAAGGAGGCACGGAGGAGGCTGGGGAGACTCTCGGACAAAGCCCCCGGCCTGTTTTGTTGTGCCCTCCTGTGGGCTTCACGGCCCGAGCGCAACGGTTCCCGCAGCGAAAGACCTCTCGGAACGAGGTGATGAACATGCGGCTTGCACGGCCGATCTGCGCCGCACTTGCCGTCGCGTTTTTGAGCGCACAGGGAATCGCCCCCGTCTTCTCCCAGAATCCCGCCACCATCCGGTTCCAGGACGTGACCGATCAGGTCCTCCCGTACCCGATCCGGCCGCTTGCCGGGGTGAGCCACGGGCAGTCCTGGGGCTTCATCGCGGTGGGGGACTACGACGGGGACGGCTGGGACGACCTCTACGTCAACGAGATGAGCATGGTCCACACCCACGACCATCAGAACATCCACGGAAGGCCGCAGTCCGGCTACCTGCTCCGGAACGTCGGGGGCCGGTTCGTGGACGAGAGCCACAAGCTCCCCCTGATTGACGAGGACACCGAGCACCGGCATGCGGTGGTCTGGTGCGACTTCGACCGGGACGGGGATCTGGATCTCCTTGCCGGGACCGGGATGGACGACGAGTACCCTCTCGGGCACCCCGAGCGGATGGTGGGAAATTTGGACGTGTGGCTCCGGAACGACGGGGATCGGTTCACGGATGTTTCCCGACAGGTGGTGGTGGAGGGCTTTGACACCCGGCACAGCAAGGTGTTCCACGGGTACACCTGCGCGGACGTGGACGGGGACGGATGGCCGGACATCCTGGTCCTGAACAAGTACGCTCCTGAGGTGTACGGGGTGGATGGGGGCACTCCGGTATTCCGCCTGTACCTGAACCAGGGCGGGATGCGGTACCGGGAGGCTGCAGCAGAGCGCGGGTTCCGGGACGTGGAGTACCGGACGAGCAACATTGACCCGTGGGGCCTGGGCTGCTACGACTTCAACCTGGTGCGCGGCGTAGACTGCCGGAGTGCTGGGGGAAACCTGGGCCGCTGGATCCTGAATCGGGGCAGCGGGTTCTTCGACGTGAACACAGGGGTCTACCGCCCGGTCGCCGACCTCAACGCCTACAGCAACGACCTCGCCTGGGCGGACTTCAACGGGGACGGTCTCGTTGACCACGCGGACGCGGGCCTGGTGCAGCACACGAACATCCACGTCAACAACGGATCCACCGCCCACAACGACGGGATGGTATCCCTTACCCGAGCTTCCGCCCCCAACCGGGTGCGTCTGCGGAGCACTGTGGGCTTTGACGCGGACAACGACGGGGACGCGGATCTCTTCGTCACGGTGGAAGCTTCTGGGCCGCTCACGCCCGACGGGAAGCCCACGAAGGCCCCGGACCTCTTCTTCCGCAACGACAACATGACGTTCGTGGAGATGGCCCGGCAGGTGGGCCTGGACGGCGGGATCTGCGTGGGCAAGCGGGCGGATCCACGTCCGGCCGACCACTGCACAGGAGGGGGCGGGGTGGCGGTGCTGGACTTCGACCGAGATGGACGCCTAGATCTCGTCGTGAGCTCCACCCCCTGGTTCAAGCCGGCCGGGGGAGTCGAGCAGATCCGGGTGTACCGGAACGTGACCCAGAACACCGGGAACTGGGTCGGGGGGGTCGTCCAGGGTCGGGATGCGCTCGGGATGGTGGTCCGGATCGAGGCGTGCGGGAAGACCTTCGTCCGCCAGGTGGTGGCCGGCACACACCACCTGGCCCAAAACACCCGGGCGATCCACGTAGGCTTAGGGGAGTGCATGAACCGGCCTCATGTGACGGTTCAATGGCCGGACGGGACGGCGCACCGGGGGTGGCTCAGCCTGAACCGGTACCACCTGGTGCGGCGGTAGGAAGTTCGAGCAGGGAATCCGGATCGCGGCGTCAAAACCATCCTCAACCGTTCGGGGCGGTGGGCCGGAGGGGAGAGAAGAAGATGGGCAGGCGAGCACCTGCGGAGAGTCTGCAGGGGCTTCTGGATCGGACTCCGAACCTGGTCGAGCACCTGTACCGGAATCCCAAGGGAGCCCTCCGGGCCATCTTCCAGCTGTTCCCGCCCGCGGTCCTGCCGCCGGAGTTCACCAACTGGCGGGACGAACAGCGGGCCCGGCGGGAGTCCGTGGCCCTCCTGGACCAATCGTTTCACATGAGCAACCTGTACCTGAGGGGGCCGGATACCCTGCGGCTGCTGGAAAGCCTGGCCATTAACAGCTTCCGGAACTTCGGCCCAAACCGGGCAAAGCAGTTTGTGGCGTGCTCCCCGGAAGGGTACGTGATCGGGGACAACATCCTCTACGGACTGGAAGAGCATTCGGCCGTGCTGGTCGGCTCCGAGGTCGTCCAGAACTGGGTGACCTACCACGCGGAGACCGGCGGGTATCGGGTTCGGGTGGAGCGGGATCCCGCGTGGTCCGCGAACCCCACTGGTCGGCGGACGGTGTACCGGTTCCAGGTGGAGGGCCCGAAGGCCCTGGCCCTGCTGGAGAAGGCCACCGGAGGACCGCTGCCTGAGGTGAAGTTCTTCCACTGGACGTGGCTCGTCATCGCGGGGCGGAGGGTCCGGGCGCTGCGACACAGTATGGCAGGAGTCCCAGGCATGGAGCTCTCGGGCCCCTGGGAGGACCGGGAGGTGGTGCGTGCCGCCCTCGTGGACACCGGCAGGGAGTTCGGCCTCCGGGAGGTGGGCTCCCTCGCGTACCTCTCCAGCGGCGGGCTGGAGTCCGGATGGGTCCCCAACCCGCTCCCCGCCATCTACACCAGCCCTGACCTGCGCGCCTACCGGGAGTGGCTCCCTGCTGCGGGTCAGGAGGCCATGGGATCTCTGGGGGGAAGCTTCTATTCGCCCCGCATCGAGGACTACTTCCTAACCCCCTGGGAGTTGGGATTCGAGCACATTCTCCGGTTCGACCACGACTTCGTCGGGCGGCGGGCCCTGGAGGAGCGGGCAGGGCAGCGGCACCGGAGAAAGGTGACCCTGGTCTGGCACCCGGAGGACACCACCCGGATCTTCGGTTCTCTCCTCCGCCCGGGGCCGATGGCGAAGTACCTGGATCTTCCCTGGCTGCACTACGCCACCTGGCAATACGACCGGGTCCTGAGCCCGCAGGGGGCGCCGGTCGGCTTCGCCCTGTATGCCGGCTATACTTCCAACGAGCGGGCGGTAGTGGCCCTGGCGGTCGTCGAGGAGGACTACAGCCAGCCTGGAGCGGAGGTGCTCCTCGTGTGGGGCGAGGACGGCGGAGGAGTTCGGAGCGGGGCGTGGGTAGAGCCGCACACCCCCGTGGAGATCCGGGCCAGGGTGGCTCCGGTCCCCATCAGCGAGGCGGCCCGGCAGTACCGGGCCGCCATGCGGTCCGGACGCCCGTGAAACCCGAGGGCCCTTTACGGCTCTTCCCACTCGATGCTAAAATGAGCCGTCGGCGAGAGCGCCCCAGGAGTCCGGTTCCCGGAAGGAGGTGTGAGGTTGGCCACGGTTCGCGTGGGGAAGGACGAGTCCCTGGACAGCGCCCTCAAGCGGTTCCGCCGGGAGGTACAGCGCTCGGGGATCCTCGTGGAGGCCAAGCGGCACGAGCACTACGAGAAGCCCAGTGACCGGCGGCGTCGCAAGCTCGCCAAGCGAGCCCGCAAGCAGAAGGCGAAGTCCAGGTAGCTCGCCGTCCCGTTCGCACAGCTTCCGGGCTCCGAACTCGTTCGGGGCCCGGTTTTTTTGACCATGACGCTTCTGGAACGGCTCGGGGAGGATCTCAAGCAGGCCCTCAAGGCGAAAGATGCGGTTCGGGTCTCCACCTTGAGGCTTGCCCGAGCTGCCCTGCACAACACGGAGATCCAGCGGGGCCGTCCCCTCACGGACGAGGAGGCCCAGGAGGTCCTGCGGCTCGAGGCCCGGCGCCGGAAGGAGGCGATCGAGGCCTTCCGGCGGGCCGGGCGGGAGGAGATGGCCCACCGGGAGGAGCTGGAGCTTGCGGTACTCCTGGAGTACCTCCCCACCCCGCTCTCCGAGGAGGAGCTCCGGAGGATCGTGCAGGAGGCGATCCAGAGACTCGGGGCCAGCACGGAGCGGGACGTGGGGCGGGTGATCGGGGCGGTGATGCGGGAGGTTCGGGGGAGGGCCGAGGGCCGGGACGTGGAACGCCTGGTGCGGGAGGCCCTCGGATCCAGGCCGTAGCCGGGATGGCCAGGAAGCGCCCGCGGCGGTCGGCCCCAAAAGCGCGGAGCTGGAAGCGGGCGGTGAGCGCGGGCGGGGTGGTGTTCCGTCGCAGTCCCTCCGGCCCCGAGGTCCTGCTGTTGCTCCACCGCAACGGCCGGTGGATGCTGCCCAAGGGAACTGTGGAGGCCGGGGAGACGGAGGAGGAGGTGGCCCGCCGGGAGGTGGGAGAGGAGGCAGGAGTGCATAACCTCCGGCTGGTGGCAGACCTCGGCGAGGAACGCTACCGGTTCTACTGGCCTCCGGAAAAGACCTTCTACGACAAGACCGTGCGCTACTACCTCCTGGAGTGGCTGGGCGGAGAGGAGCCCAGGCCGCAGGCAGAGGAGGGGTTCGTGGAAGCCCGCTGGGTTCCGCTGGAAGAGGCGGTGGGGCGGGTAAGGTACAGGGAGACGCGCGAGATCCTGCTTCGAGCCCGGGAGCTCCTGAAGCCCCGGGAGGAGGCAGAGCCGTGAGGGAGCCTGTGATCGGAACTCCGGACCTGGTGGAGGATACCTTCCGGAAGTACGCGGAGCACGTGAACCCGGGGCTCGTGAAGCTGTGGCGGTTCGCGGGGATCGAGACCTTGGAATGGGAGGCCGAGGGCGCGGTGGTCCGGGACGTCCACGGTCGGGAGTACCTGGACTTCTCCGGTGGTCCCGCGGTGTTCGTCGTGGGGCACCGGCACCCGCGGGTGGTCCAGGCGGTCGTGGAGCAGATCCAGCGCATGCCCATGTCCGTGCGGGCCTTACCCCGGCGGTCGGAGGCGGAGCTCGCGGCGCTCTTGGCGGAGGTCACACCCGGAGACCTCCGCTACGCCTTCTTCTGCAACAGCGGCGCGGAAGCGGTGGAAGGGGCCATCAAGCTGGCCCGCTTGGCCACCGGGAAGCCCGGGATCATCGCCACGGAGGGAGCCTTCCACGGGAAGACCCTCGGGGCCCTCTCCGCCACGGGTCGGGAGAAGTACCGAAAACCTTTTGAGCCCCTCGTGCCCGGGTTCCGGCACATCCCCTTCGGGGATCCCGAAGCCCTGGAGGAAGCCATTGGTGAGGATACCGCGGCCTTCCTGGTGGAGCCCATCCAGGCGGAGGGCGGGGTACGGATCCCGCCGGACGACTACCTCGGCCGGGTGCGGGAGATCTGCGACCGCAGAGGGATCCTCCTCATCGTGGACGAGGTGCAAACCGGGATGGGCCGCACGGGACGGATGTTCGCGTGTGAGCACGCGGGCATCACCCCCGACATCCTCACCCTCGCGAAGGGGCTCGGGGGCGGGGTGATGCCCATCGGGGCGTTCGTCGCCCGCCCCCACCTGTGGGAGGCCTTCGCCTCCGACCCCTATCTCCACTCCTCCACCTTCGGGGGAAATCCTGCGGCCTGCGCGGCGGCCATCGCTACCATCCGGGTTCTGCTCGAGGAGCGCCTGCCGGAGCGGGCCGCGGACCTCGGTGCGTTCCTGCTTGAGGGCCTGCGTTCCCTCACTGCCCGCTACCCGGATCTCGTGCGGGAGGTGCGCGGAAAGGGCCTGCTCCTGGGGATGGAGTTCGTGGACCCGGACGTGGCGCTGCTGTGCGCCGCCGAGGCCCTGCAGCGGGGAGTGATCTTCTACTTCGCCCTTAACCGGCCCGAGGTGATCCGCATCGCCCCGCCCCTGGTGATCACCCGGGAACAGATCGAGACCGCTCTGGCGCGTGTGGACGCCGCCCTCGGAGCTGCGCGGGAGATGCTGGAAGGTCTCCGATCTGTCGGATGATCCCGCGGGAGGAGTACCGGGAACGACAGGAGCGCGCCCGGGTGCGCATGCGGGCCCTGGAGCTCCAGGCCCTGGTGGTGGTCTCCGGACCGTTTTACGAGCGCCCCGGAGATGTGGCCTATCTCAGCGGCCACCTGCCCCCCTTCCCCACCTCCGAGACCGAGCCGCCCTTTGCCGGGACCGGGTATGCCGCTGCCCTCCTGGATCACCGGGAGCTCGTGCTCCTGGTGGACACACCCAGGTACCGGTCCGACCGAGTGGTGGCGGATGAGGTACGCGTGAGCGTGGATCTGTGGGGGACCCTGGTGGAGGTCCTTCGGGGGCGGGCCGCGTGGGAGGTGGGGGTCGTGGGCACAGACGTGGCCCCCGTGGAGATGGCCCGCCGGCTGGAGGAAGCTGGGTTCCGGATGGTTCCCGCGGATGGGCTGCTCCGGTCCCTGCGCCGGTGCAAGAGTGCTGCGGAGGTGGATCTGCTGCGGCGGGCCGTGGCGTGTGCCCGGGAGGGGCTCGTGGCCGCCTGTACGGCGTGCATCCCGGGAGCATCCGAGCAGGAGGTCTGCGCGACGGGGGTTGCCGCGGCCCTCCGGGCCGGCGCGGATTTCGTGCGGTATCTCCGGGTGCACTCCGGCCCGTGGAGCGCTTGGACCACTCGCTGGCCGCCCGCTACGGACCGCAAGCTCATCAAGAGCGATCTCGTGCTCCTGGACCTCGTGGGTGCCCGGGAGGGCTACCACTTCGACGTCCTGCGCACGACCCTCGTGGGCTTCGATCCGCTGCCCTGGCAGCGCGCACTCCTGGAGGCTACCCAGCGGGCCCTGGCCCGGGCTCTTCGGACCATTCGCCCGGGGGTTCCGGTACGTGAAGTCGTGGCCGCGGCTCTGGGAGCCTACGAGGAAGCGGGTTTGGGCGAGCATGCCGCAACGTTGCTCGGCCACGGCATCGGGCTGGAAACCGTGGAAGCACCCTACCTCCGGCCGGAAAGCGAGACGCGGCTGGAGGAAGGGATGGTGCTGTGCGTCGAGCCCTCGGTGTGCCTGCCGGGCCAGGGCGGGGCGTGCATCGAGGAGGAGGTGGTGGTGACCCGGGAGGGATGCGAGGTGCTCACGAGCGGCATTCCCCGCCTCCTGTGGGAGTGACTACCGGGAGGTCAGGAGGGGAGGGACCCAGAGGTCGTCTTGGGAGCCCTCCCGGAGGGCGATCTGTACCTCTTGATCCGTCTTCAGCAGGAAGGCCCGCTCCAGCTCGTCAATCCCCTGGAGGTCCTGGTAGACCTCGAACGCTTCCTCGGAGATCATGGCCCGCAGCTGGGCTTCCAGGCGTAACTTGCTCAGGAAAAACTGCTCCAGGTGGATCCGCCGGTAGAGCCACAGGTGGTGCTGGAGGATCTGCCGGAGCTTCTGCTCGTGGCTGAAGAGGAGGTCCCGACGGTCCACGAGCTCCAGGGCCCGGCGGTAGGACCGGTGTAGGTCCACGAGGAGGTCCCGGAGCTCCTGGATGAGGACTTCCGGAGCCGTATCGCCTTTGGCCGCCTGCCGGACCGCTCGGAGCACTCTCCCCTCCATCAGCCGGAGGCCGTGCGCGAGGTCCGCGAGGGTACGGGCGAGTCCGGGATTCGGGGAATGCTGGAGTTTGGTCACGCGTCTTGGCGCGTTCATGGATACCCCTCCGGCACTCCCACTCGGGCCCTCTCCGTGCCCAGTTTTTGGAGAAACACCTGGCTCAGGTCTTCCGCGTTCTGACCCCGTTCGGTCCTACGCGCTCCGGCCGTCCGGAGTTCAGGGCCAGCGTCGTCCCGCCCACGGCGGCTAGGGCCGCAGCACCCACCGGTCCCCACAGGGCCATCCCCAGCCCTCCGGCTCCCAGCACCGCGCTGATCCCGCAGATGCGCAGCACCACCTCGTGCGGCCGGAGCCCTGAACCCAACAGCCGGTGGGGCAGGTGGTCCTTTCCCGTGGAGACCATAATCTGGACGGGGTTCCGGAGCCCCTTCCGATAGCGCCGCCAGTGCACCAGCAGGAAGTCCCAGGCAGGGAGCGCCAGGATCACGCCCAGGGCGAGGATCTCCCAGGCGGAGTCCAGGCTGGTGGCCAGCGCCGCGCTGAGGGCTGCCAGGAGGAACCCCAACATGAGGCTCCCAGAGTCTCCGAGGAAGATGCGGGCGGGTGGGAAGTTGTAGCGCAGAAACCCCAATGACGCCCCGGCCAGGGCCGCGGCCGTGGTGGCCACCGCCCACCGCTGGAGGAAGATGGCGAAGAAGGCCAGCGCCACGGCGCTCACCACCGCCGCCCCCGATGCCGTCCCGTCCGCGCAGTCCAGGCAGTTCAGGGCGTTCGCCAACCCCACGATCCAGCCCGCGGCCAGGAGGTAGCCTGCATACGGCCAGGAAAGCCCCACGCGGAAATCGCCCAACCCGACGATGAGCAACACCACCGCGGTTTCTGCGGCGAGCTTCGCGGCCCCCACACCCCGCACGTCGTCCACGATTCCGATCAGGGCAAAGGCCGCGGCTCCCACCAGCAGCAGGACCACGTGCAGGTCGTTCACGGGTCGCGCCCACATCAGGGTGGCCGAGCTGAAAGCCAGGTAGACCGCCGCCCCGCCCAGGAGCGGCGTAGGCGTGCGGTGGAGCTTGCGGGGCGCGGGGAAGTCCAGGATCCCGGCCTTCCGGGCCGCCCACGCGGCCGCGGGCGTGGCCAGGAGCGCCAGGCCTAGCGCGCAGAGAAAGGCCAGGAGTACGCCCGCCACCTCTCTCTCTCCCGTGCCGCGAGTGTGGCTTCCAGGGCCAGAAAGGTTCGGTTCACCTCCTCCTCCTGCAGCGACGGATAGAGAGGGATCGAGAGGGCGGTGCGGTACGCCTGCTCCGTCCTCGGGAATCCCGGTACGCCCAGGTACCGATGGAGGGGCCAGAACACCGGGGGACTCGTCTCCACCCCATATGCCTGCAGCGCCTCCCGGGCCCTTGCCGCGTCCGGAACCGCGACCACGTACCGGTAGAAAATGGGGTTCGTTCCGGGCCGTACGGCCGGGGGCTGCAGCCCCAGGACCTGAATCCGCTCGGCGTACCGGGCCGCGAGCCGCCGCCGGCGGTCCAGGAGGGCCGGGAGCTTCCGGACCTGCGACAGCCCCAGGGCGGCCTGGAAGTCCGTGAGCTTGTAGTTAAACCGGATCCGCAGGCGCCGCCGGCCATCGTAGTCCCGCATCTCCCGAGCCCGCCGCAGCAAGAGGTCGGAGTTCGAGAGCACCATCCCACCCTCGCCCGTGGTGATCACCTTCGTGGCGTAGAAAGAGCAGATCGCCACGTCCCCAAAGGACCCCACGGGACGACTCTCCACCGTGGCGCCTAGGGCCTGGGCGATGTCCTCGATCACGGGGACCCCGAGCCTGCAGATCCCCTCGATGTCCGCGGGGAATCCGAACATGTGGGGCACGAGGATCGCCCGGGTCCGCCGGGTGACGGCTCGGTGGACTTCCTCCACGGAGAGGTTGTACCCTCCGGGTTCCAGGTCCACGAGTTTCGGGGTGGCGCCCACGTACCGGACCGCCTGCAACAACGCCACGCAGGTGTAGCTCGGGAGGACCACCTCATCCCCGGGCCCCACACCGAGGGCGAGGAGGGCTAGGTGCAGGGCTGCGGTGCCCGAACTCGTCGCCACGCCGTCCCGCACGCCCAGAAAGCAGGCGACCTCCTGCTCGAACCGCCGGGTCAGCTCCCCCTGGGCGATCTGCCCGGATCGCAGGACCTCGGCCACGGCCCGGATGTCCGCCTCGTCCAGGGTCGGCCGGGAGTGGGGCACTAGAGGACCATGCGGTGGCATACGAACGCCTCGGCTGCTTCCACGGAGATCTCCGCGCCCCGCAGCCGTGCGAGCCGCTCCACGTTCTCCACGCTTCCGTGATGCGGCGGCGGCCGGAGCTGAGACGTGTGACACCGCAGTGCCTTGAGCTTCACCTCCAGGAACTCCGAGATGTCCACGTAGAAGTTCGGATGGAAGGGAGCGGGACTCCAGCCGAGCTGCGGAGCATCGGAGGACAGCACGAGGCGCACGAAGGGCTTGTCCTGAGGGAGGTGCGGCCGGCAGGCTGCAAACCCCGCGAGGAAGAGGGCCTCGTGGTCCTGGTTGTAGCTAGGATGAGGGAGGATCACCGCCGTGGGCCGCACCCGGTCTATGGCGTAGCGGGCCTCCCGCTCGATGAGGGTCACGAGGTCCCGCCGGGGCAGTGCATCGAGCCGCATGTGGCGCTCGCCGTCCTCGAAGAGGACTTCATACCCGTCCACCCCCAGGACCGCCATGGCCGCCGCGAGCTCCTCCTTGCGCCGCGCCCCGCTCACGACCGGGTGCTCCCTGGAGTAGTGCCGGAGGTCGCCCACGGACCCCAAGATCACGTACACCTCTCCCCCCTCGGCCTTCACCCTGGCGATCGTGCCCGCACACCCGTACGCCTCATCATCGGGGTGCGGGACGATCACGAGCACCCTCTGGCCGGTCCAAAATTCGTCCATGGATCGCGCCCATTGTAGGGAGGATCCCGCTCAGTGCCTTCTATCCAAAAGGAGGGTTTGATTCGATCATTGGGAGGATCGCGCGGGAAGGCCGGGCTCCGGAGGAGTAGGGTACAATGTTTCGGGATGCCGTTCACGGTGGAGGACCTGCAGGATCTGCTCCGGCTGCTGGAGCAGCAGCCGCAGTGGAAGGAGGCGGTGCGGGCCGCCCTGTGGAGCGAGGCGGAGTTCACCTCTTGGCTCCGGGAGAGGCTTCCGAAGCTGCTGCAGGAGGACCCCCGCTTTGGAGCGGAGGTGGTGGGGGTCCTCCAGCAGGTCCTCAGTCCCCGGTCGGAGTTCGTGCGGGTGCTGGAGGAGATCCGAGCCCTGCGGGAGGACTTCGGCCGCCGGTTCGAGGCCATCGAGCGCACGCTGCAGCTGCACACCGAGCGGTTCGAGGCCATGGACCGTCGGTTCGAGGCCATCGAGCGCACGCTGCAGCTGCATACCGAACGGTTCGAGGCCATGGACCGTCGGTTCGAGGCTATCGAGCGC
>Ga0197143_1000637_pt1 | contig 35674 bp, 29 predicted proteins | sample GBS70_MetaG_FD_148603 | JGI IMG/M metagenome (GOLD analysis project Ga0197143, IMG submission 148603) | Sediment microbial communities from Great Boiling Springs, Gerlach, Nevada, United States - GBS 70_MetaG | ecosystem: Environmental > Aquatic > Thermal springs > Hot (42-90C) > Sediment... | reverse complement strand
CGGACAGCCGAGTGGGGACGGATACCTGCCCCGGTACAGCCCGCATCTGGCGGCGGATAAAAGGGTTCTTGATGCCCAAACTAGACATAAATCGCCAAGCGATTTACGTCTAGTTTAATCCCAAAGGGATTTATGTCTAGTTTCCCCGACGGTCGCCGAGCTCAAAGCAGCCGTCGGTGAACTCGTGCGGCTACTTGAAGGGACCGAGTCTAAAACTCAATGCTCAGGAACTTAGGACATCGAGCAAGCTCTGCTGCATGGCGCCACCTCCTCAAGGCCTTCCACCCAAGAATAGCCTAAGCTCAGAAAACTGGAAGGCCTGGGATCGGTAAAAAGGTTGGTTCGCCGCCCGCGGATTTGTGGTATACTGAGCCAATTGTGCCGCTAAACAGGCGATAAGAGGTGCGGTAATGTCTGTGAAGACCGGCCGGCCGGGGCGTCCGGCCCGAAGCTTAATTCTTTCCCGAAAATGTCTTTTCGGGCTGCTGCTCGGGTGGATGGCCGTTCTGGTCGCCGCCTGCGGTCCCGGCCTGACTACGCCCGGCGTCTCAACCCCGTCGGGCTACGTCTGGCACTGGGGATACGGAACACTTTTTAGCCCGGCGCAGGTTCAGCCACTTAGCAACGTCACGGCCATCGCGGCCGGACACAGTCATAACCTGGCCGTGCGGCCCGACGGCACCGTCTGGGCCTGGGGCGAAAACACCCACGGCCAGCTTGGGGACGGTACGACAACCAGCCAGCCTGCCCCTGTGCAGGTGACCGGGCTCAGCGGCGTCGTTGCCGTCGCCGCCGGTACCTGGCACAGCCTGGCCCTGCGCAGCGACGGAACTGTCTGGGCCTGGGGCGACAACTCGAAAGGACAGCTCGGGGACGGAACCACGACTCAGCGCCTCACGCCGGTCCAGGTGGCCGGTCTTGGGGGCGTCAGCCAGATCGCGGCCGGGGCAGTCCACAGCCTGGCGGTCAAAAATGATGGGACCGTCTGGGCCTGGGGGAGCAATGCCCAGAAGCAGGCGGGACAGGCCACAGGTTCCCAGTTTAGTCAGCCGGTTCAGGTTCCCGGGCTGAGCGGCGTCACCGCCGTAAGCGCCGGAGCCTACCACAGCCTGGGACTCCGAAACGACGGCACCGTCTGGGTTTGGGGCGCGCTGACATGGGGGGCGGTGGGACAAGCTACCCCGCAGCAAGTGTCGGGGCTGAACGGCGTGGCGAAGCTGATGCAAGGGGGCCACGGCTACCACGACCTGGTCATCCGGAGCGACGGGACCGTCTGGGGCTGGGGCCTCAACAATTCCGGTCAGGTCGGCGACGGAACGACAGCCTACCGGCCCAACCCGGTCCAGGTAAGCGGACTGTCGGGCGTCGTGTGGGTTGCCGCCGGGGTTAACCACAGCTTGGCCGTCCGGTCTGACGGCACGGTGTGGGTCTGGGGGTACAACGGTGACGGGCAGCTGGGCCTCGGCTCAATGACCGCCCCGCAACCGGTCCCGGTGCAGGTCACCGCCGTCAGCGGTGCCATCGCTGTGGACGGGGGGCAGGGTCACTCGGTCGTGCTGAGTCGGTCGGGACCTCCCAGGTCGGTGGGCGCAGAGGCCGGCTTGACCGTTGTTCCCATCCCATCCGCCACACCAACCTTTATCCCCATCGGCCTGACGCCCGTAGAGGTGGGTCCCCGGCCGCCGACGGCAACCCCGACGCCGGTCCTCATCGACCTGACCCCGGTGGAGGTCTCGCCCAGGCCGGCAACTCCTACCCCGAGTCCGGCCCCCACCGACACGCCGACCCCGACTCCAACCAACACCCCGACGCCTGCGCCCACCCCGACTTCCGTCCCGACGGCTAGCCCCACCCCCGTGCCCACCGCAACCCCAACCCCGCGCCCTGCCGCCACGGCCACGCCGCCCCAGGCCGGGGAGGGTCAGCTGTGCATCCGGAAATTTGCCGACCTCAACGGCAACGGTACCCACGACCCCGGCGAGCCGTGGCTTTCCGGCTGGACCTTCACCCTCAGCCCCTCGCCGCCGGCCCCGGCCCAGGCGACAACCCAGGGCCAGCAGGGCGGCGTCTGCGTCACCCTCCCCGCCCCCGCAACCTACACCGTCACCGAGCAGGTCCAGGCCGGCTGGGTGCCCACCACGCCCCAGCAGCAGACGGTGACCCTTCAGCCGGGGCAGACGCAGGTGCTCCAGTTCGGAAATCGGCGGTAACCGGCCCGTCTTTCAGCCAGGCCGGCAGCGGCGGGCAGCAGCCCAGACGCACCCCAGGCCGAACAGGGTGTAGGTGACGCAGAAGACCAGCCAGGGGGCCGGGGCACCGACCCCGGCGTTGCCCAGGGGCCATTCCGGCCACCAGGGGGAGAGGCCGTTCGCCCAGGTAACCTCGGTAAGAGCCGCCGCCGAAAGCGGGTGCAGGGCGCCGAAGGCGAACACCATCGGGATGCCCGACGCAACAGCGCCCCCAAGGTCCGGCGGGCCCGCGGCGACGCTGAAGATTCCGAAAGACGTTAAGTAACGCGACGACGCCGGGCAGAATCACGAGACCGAGAAAGACCAGGACGTTCGCCAGCGCCGTCGCCACGACACTACCGCGGGCCAGGGCCGAGGCGTAGAGACCCAACCCGCGGAGGGCAACGGTCAGGGCGGTAAGGATCGCGGCCCCGACCTGCTCCTCCTCCACGGCGACGGCGCCCATCAGGAACGAGAGGCTTAGGAGGGGAAGGGCCGCAAGCAAAAATAGACCGGCAAGCCCCAATCCCGCCGCGAACTTGCCGGCGATCACCCCTCCGGGGCCCAGGGGTCTCGCCAGCAAAAGGTGGAATGTCCGGCGCACCCGTTCGCCCGCAATCGACCCGGCGACCAGTCCCGGCACGAATACCGAGAGCCAGCCCAGTTCCAGGACAAAAAGATAGTCGCAAACATCTTTGGCCGCCAAGAACGGCGCAGCCTGTCCCCGCCCGATTTCGCCGACGGCCGGGCCTTGCCCGACACGGTGCTGCTTACCCGGCGGACGGCGGCCCCTGCGCCTGCTCCAGCTTGTCTAATTCCCATAATGCGCCTGAGGCGGATATAAGATATACTGGCGGCAGTAAGGTGGCCCGACTGCTTTTAGTGCTGGCCCTCCTGGCGGCCGGGTGCTCGCCCCCCCGGGCCGCCAGCCATCCGCCGGCCCCGTCCCCGACGCCACCCCGGTCTGCCTGCCGGCGGCCGAAGCGGCTTCGGCCGCCGGGCGGGTGGTCACCGTCTGCGGGGTTCTGGCCGAGACGGCCTACCGGCGGGGAACGGCCGGCCAGCCCACGTTTTTAAACTTCGAACGGCCGTATCCCAACCCCGTTTTCGTGGCCGTGGTCTGGGGCGAAAACCGCCCAAAATTTAACCCGGCCCCGGAGAAGGCCTTTGCCGTCGGCGACCGCCTCTGCGTTACCGGCCGGGTTGAGCTTTACCGAGGCACGGCCCAGGTCGAGGTCACCGACCCCGCCCAGGTGCGCCCCTGCTGACCCCCTTAGGGCACGGCCCGGCCCGTCCAGGACCGGCCCACCAGATTGGCCCGGTAAAGCAGGTCCCGGTCGGCCAGAACCCGGGCCGTCGGGCCGTCGGCCCAGACCCGGTGGTCCTCGCCGATGACGACCGACCGGTCGGCCACCAGCCGGGCCAGCTCCAGGTCGTGGGTGGCCACCAGCAGGGTCTTGCCCAGCCGGCGCAGACCCCACAAAACCTCCACCAGGCGGTCGTTGGTGCGGGGGTCCAGGCCGGTGGTCGGCTCGTCCAGCAGGAGCACATCCGGGTCCACGGCCAGGACGGCCGCCAGGGCCACCCGCCGCTTCTGGCCCTCGCTGAGCTGGAAAGGGGCCCGGTCGGCGAGGCCCTCGACCTCCAGGAGGGCCAGCATATCCCGCACCCGGCGGCCCACCTCTTCCGGCGGAAAGCCGAGCTGGGCCGGGCCGAAGGCGACCTCCTCAAAGACCGTCGGGTTAAAGAGCTGGGCGTCCGCATTCTGGAAGAGGAGCCCTACCCGGCGTCGGAACTCCCGGAAGAAGCCCAGGCGGGCGAGGCTGGCCGGGGTAAGGGGCTGCCCAAAGGCCCGGACGCTCCCCGAATCGGGGAAGATGAGGCCGGCCATAACTTTAAGCAAGGTGGATTTGCCGCAGCCGTTGGGACCCAGCAGGGCGACCTGCTCCCCCGGCCCCACCGTAAGGCTCACCCCGGCCAGGGCCGGAAACCTGCCCAGGTAGCTCACCCAGACCTCCCTCAGTTCAAACACCGGCCGGCCGTCAGCCCAGAGCATAGGCGCCCAGGAGCACCAGCAAGGTGAAGGCCACCAGCAGCCCCGAGGCCCCGGCCGAGTAGGGCCGTCGGCCGACGAAGGCGGGCCGGCCCCGAAAGCCCCGGGCCAGCATCGCCTGGTGGACTTCCCGGGCCAGGGCTTCCGACCGGAAAAAGAGGGCGTAGGCGGCGGCCGCCCCGAGGAGCCGGCCCGCCCGGCCCACCGACCCCCCGATAACCCGGGCCTGCCAGGCGTAGTACATATCTTGGGCCGCCGTAAGGAGGACGAAAATATACCGATAGGCCAGGGTAAGAACCATGCCCACCGCCGCCGGAAAGCCCAGCCCCTCAAGGCCCCGCAAAAGCTCGAACCAGCCGGTGGTCAGGGTGAGGATCGCGGCCAGGGATACCGAGGTGGCCGCCCGGAGCATCACCAGCAGGCCCCCGGAAAGGCCCTGGCGGGTAATGCTCACCTCCGGGGGCAGTCCCAAAGGCCCGAGCCGGGCGTCGGGGCCGAACCGGAGGAGCACCACCAGGGGCTCCCCGGGGGTGACCAGGCTGGTCATTCCCGGCAGAACGATAAGGCCGGTGAAAATCAGGACCACAAGCCAGGTCCGCAGAAGAAAGGACCGGGCGTCCAGCCGCCCCAAAAGGGCCAGGACAAGACAGCTCCCGTAAAGCAAGGCCAGGGGCGGCAGGCTTCGGCTGAGGCCGGCGGCCAGGATGAGGGCCAGAAAACAGAGGAGTTTTACCTTCGGGGCCGCCCGCTGAAGGAGGCCGTCCCGCCGGGCCAATTCTTCGGCGAAGAGGCCCCGCCGCACCACCTCCAGGGTCCCCACCAGGGTTCTGGCCGCAAAATCGAGCCGAACCCGCCGGTCCTTTAAGGCGGGGGGTGCGGCCGGGTCGGACCCGCGCCCCAGCCAGGACGGCAGGGTCAGGGTCGAACCCGGGGCCGGGCCAGAAGCTGGCGCAGGATCAGCCATGCCAGGGTGACCAGCAGGATGCCCGCCAGGGCCGAAATCACATAACCGATGACCGCCCCGCCCGGGAGCTGGGCCAGGGCCGGAACACTGTAATCGGGCAGCAGGCCGGACCACCGGCCGCTGAGCTCGGCCACCCCCGGGGGCACGTAGCCCACAAGCTCGGCCAGCTCTTCCGGCGCCCACTCCCCGAAGGGGGTGCCCCGGGCGATAAGGCCCAGGGGGGTGAGGACCACCAGCACCCCCAGCCCCAGGGCCAGGGGCAGCCAGGCCCGGCCGCCCGAGGTCGGGGCGTGGCGGCCGAGAAGCTCCGGCTGGACCCGCTGAATGTAGCCGACGACGAGGCCCGTTATCAGGGCCTCCACCGGGCCGGCCACCAGCAGGTGGGCGAACATCATCGCCGGAACCGCCAGCTCCAGGGGATAGGGATTGTAAAGGGGGGTACCGTCAGGGGCCCGGAAAAGGAGGGGCTGAAGGCCCAGCTCGACCCCGGTGGCCAGGGCGGCCACGTTTACGCTTAAATAACCGGCCAGCACCGCCCCCACCAGCCGCCGGGCTCCCGAAGGGGAGCTGCCGGCCCCGACCGCCTGGTAGGTGACGTAGGCCGTTGCCGGGGCCAAAAGGCCCATGTTGAAGACGTTGGCCCCCAGGGCCAGGATCCCCCCGTCCCCGAAAAAGAGGGCCTGAATCACCAGGGTGACCGTCATGGCCAGCATCCCGCCCCACGGCCCCAGCAGGATGGCGGCCAGGGCGGCCCCGACGGCGTGGGCGGAGGTCCCGTCGGGGACGGGAACGTTAAGCATCTGGACCACAAACCCGAAGGCCGAGGCCATGGCGACCCGGGGCAGAACCGCCGAATCCGCCGCTTGACCCAGGCGCCGGGCCGCCAGGTAAAGGACCGGGGCGGAGCCTGCCGCCAGAACGGCGCAGGTTTCGGGGCTTAAATAGCCGTCAGGGATGTGCATTTTCGGCCTCCCAACAATTCGGGCAGAGCCCGAAGACGTTCACGTGGAACTCGGCGGGCCGGTAGCCCCGCCCGGCGGCCAGCCGGGCGATGGATGCGGCCAGCCCCTCGTCGACAAAGTTTTCCACCTGCCCGCACCGGGTGCAGATGAGGTGGAAGTGGGGCTCATCGGCCCACTCGTACTGGGTCTGACCCTGGCCGGTAACCAGCCGCCGGACCAGGCCGTGGGCCTCCAGCAGGTCGAGGGTCCGGTAAACGGTGGAGATGTCCGTGAAGGGCAGGAGGCGGTTGACCTCCCGGTAGATGTCGTCGGCGGTGATGTGGCCGGAGGCGGCCTTAATAAGCTGGAGGATAAGGGCCCGCTGGGGGGTAACCCGCAGGCCCCGGGCCCGGAGCTCTTCGGCCACGTCAACCCCTTTTAAGTGCCGGCGGTCGTTGTTGCCATTCATTGCAGCTGCGTTGGATTTTAACACCTGGCCTTTGGGGTCCGCAAGGGCCGGCTTTGCCGTCTCCGGCGCCGGACCGCTCCGTGGGGGCCCGTACAGCCGAGTCATGGGTGAGCCGCCAGCAATCTCGAAGATAGGCCGGGCGGCCCTTTACTTTGGGCCGCCCATGGACGTATAATCTAAGCGCAGTGGAGGGAAGGCTTTACCCGAATGGAATCGGATTTTGCGGATAGAGGCCGTGGTATCAGCCAGCGTGACGACCCCCTCACCGACTGGTTGCGCCACGGGTCTTTCGGCCGAACGGTACTACGGCGGGGGGATGCGGTTACCGGCCGGATCGTCCGCATCGACCGGCAAGGCATCCTCGTCGACATCGGCTCCAAGTCCGAAGGCCTAGTTCCGCCCCACGAGGCCCAGGCCCTCCTCCAGCACGGGGTAAACCTGACGGTGGGCCAGGAGGTCCTCTGTTTCGTCGTCCGGCCCGAAGATGCCGAAGGGCAGGCGATCCTCTCCCTGCGCCGGGGCCTGATGGAGCAGGCCTGGCAGCTGCTGGAGAAGGCGGCCGAGGCCGGGGAGGTCGTGGAGGGCCAGGTCGTTGAGGCGGTCAGGGGCGGGGTGGTGGTCACCGTCGGCGGCCTGCGGGGTTTCGTCCCCGCCTCCCAGCTGGTGAGCGGCCGGACCGAGGCCGAGCTGGCCGGGCTGGTGGGCAGAGTCCTTCCCCTGAAGGTTCTGGACATCAACCGGCGACGCAACCGGCTCATCCTTTCCGAGCGCCTCGGCCAGCAGGCCCGTCGCCTCCAGCAGCAGGCCGAGCTCGTCCGGTCGGTCCGGCCGGGGGAGATTCGCACCGGCCGGGTGAGCGGCATCAGCGACTTCGGGGTGTTCGTCGACCTGGGCGGGGTGGAGGGCCTGGTGCACATTTCGGAGCTTTCCTGGGACCGTGTCGAACACCCCGGCAAAGTTGTTAAAATAGGGGAGGAAGTGCAGGTCTACGTTCTGGCCGTAGACCCGCAGGCGAAGCGGATCGCCCTCTCCCTCAAGCGGGTCCAGCCTGAGCCCTGGGCCACCGTTGCCGAAAGATACAAGGTGGGGCAACTGGTGACGGCGAGTATTACCAGGCTGGCCAGCTTCGGGGCCTTCGCCCGGGTCGAGGCCGGGGTGGAGGGGCTGGTGCACCTCTCCGAGCTCAGCGACCACCCCGTCAAGCACCCCAAGGAAGTGGTCAAAGAAGGCGACGTGGTGACCCTTAAGGTCATCAGCGTCGACCCCGCGCGAAGGCGGCTCGGCCTGAGCCTCCGCCAGGCCCAGGAGGAGCTTGCGTCGGAGGGGTAATATTAAATTAGCTACTCTAGGCTAAAATTGGTTTCCTGGAGATCCGGCCATGGCAGATAGACAGTTTGAAAGATTCACCGAACGTGCCCGTCGGGTGCTGAGCCTGGCCCAGGAGGAGGCTCAGCGCTTCAACCACAACTACATCGGCACCGAGCACATCCTGCTCGGCCTCGTCCGAGAGGGTGAAGGGGTGGCCGCCCGCGTCCTGCTCAACCTGGGCGTGGACCTTAACAAGGTCCGGGCGGCCGTCGAGTTCATCATCGGCCGGGGCGAGCGAACGGTAAGCGGGGAGATCGGCCTTACGCCCCGGGCCAAGAAGGTGATCGAGCTGGCCATCGATGAGGCCCGCCGCCTCAACCACCACTACATCGGCACCGAGCACCTGCTGCTCGGCCTGGTCCGGGAAGGGGAAGGCATTGCCGCCGGGGTGCTTGAGAGCCTGGGGGTGAACCTGGAGCGGGTTCGGGCCGAGACCATCCGGGTCCTCTCCCAGTCGATGCCCCAGTCCCACCCGGAGAATCGGGCGCCCGTCCGCACCCCCACCATCGACCAGCTGGGTATGGACCTGACGGCCCTGGCCCGGGCTGGCAAGCTGGACCCCGTCATCGGCCGGGAGAAGGAGATCCAGCGGGTGATCCAGATCCTGAGCCGCCGGACCAAGAACAACCCGGTCCTCATCGGGGAGCCGGGGGTGGGTAAGACCGCCATCGTCGAGGGCCTGGCCCAGCGGATCGTTGCCGGGGACGTGCCCGAGCCCCTCATCGGCAAGCGGCTGGTGACCCTCGATATCGGCGCCCTGGTTGCCGGGACCAAGTACCGGGGCGAGTTCGAGGAGCGCCTTAAGAAGGTGATCGAGGAGATCCGGCAGGCCGGCAACTGCATCCTCTTCATCGACGAGGTCCACACCCTGGTCGGGGCCGGCGCGGCCGAGGGGGCGGTGGATGCGGCCAACATCCTGAAGCCCAACCTGGCCCGGGGCGAGCTCCAGTGCATCGGGGCCACCACCCTCGACGAGTACCGCAAGTACATCGAGCGGGACGCCGCCCTGGAGCGCCGCTTCCAGCCGGTCCTGGTGGAGGAGCCGACCATCGAGGAGACCATCGAAATCCTGCGGGGCGTCAAGGAGCGGTACGAACAGCACCACCGCCTGGTGATCTCCGACGAGGCCATCAAGGCGGCGGCCGAGCTTTCCGCCCGCTACATCCCGGACCGCTTCCTGCCGGACAAGGCCATCGACCTCATCGACGAGGCCGCCTCGCGGGTGCGCCTCCAGCACTCCATGGCCCCGCCCAGCCTCAAGGACGCCCTCCAGGGCCTGGAGGCCATCCGGCGGGAGAAGGAGCACGCCATCGCCACCCAGCAGTACGAGCTGGCGGCCGAGCACCGGGAGCGGGAGCTGAAGCTGGTCCAGAAGATCGAGCAGATGGAGATGGGCTGGCAGTCCCGGGTTGAGACGGAAAAGCCGGTCGTGACGGCCGAGCACATCGCCGAGGTCGTCTCCATGTGGACGGGCATCCCGGTGACCCGGCTGACCCAGACCGAAACCGAAAAGCTCCTCCAGATGGAGGAGATTCTGCACAAGCGGATTATCGGCCAGGACGAGGCCATCCAGGTGGTGGCCCGGGCCATCCGCCGGGCGCGGGCCGGCCTCAAGGACCCCCGCCGGCCCATCGGCTCCTTCATCTTCCTGGGCCCGACGGGGGTGGGCAAGACCGAGCTGGCCCGGGCCCTGGCCGAGTTTATGTTCGGCTCCGAGGACGCGATGATCCGCCTGGATATGTCGGAGTTCTCGGAGCGGCACACGGTGGCCCGGCTGGTCGGGGCGCCGCCCGGCTACGTGGGCTACGACGAGGGCGGGCAGTTGACCGAGGCCGTCCGGCGCAAGTCCTACTGCCTGATCCTGCTGGATGAGATCGAGAAGGCCCACCCGGAGGTCTTCAACATCCTGCTCCAGATCCTAGACGACGGCCACCTGACCGACGCCAAGGGTCGGCGGGTCGACTTCCGGAACACCATCATCATCATGACGGGCAACATCGCCTCCGACCTGCTGCGCAAGCCGATGACCATCGGCTTCGGCCGGCGGGAGGACGACCCCAGGACCCGGGAGGAGGCCTACCAGCGGATGAAGGACCGGGTGATGCAGGAGGTCAAGAACGTCTTCCGGCCCGAGTTCCTGAACCGCATCGACGCCATCGTGGTCTTCCACCCGCTCTCCAAAGAGCATATCCGGCAGATCGTTGACCTGCAGATCAACCAGGTGCGGGAGCGGCTGAGCGGCCTCGAAATCAAGCTGGAGATCACCGACGCCGCTAAGGACCTGCTGGGCGAGAAGGGCTACGACGAGGCCTTTGGCGCCCGGCCCCTCAAGCGGGTCATTCAGAGCCTGGTGGAAGACCCGCTTTCCGAGGGCATCCTGGCCGGCCGGTTCAAGCGGGGCGATACCGTCCTCATCGACCGGGAGGGCGACGAGGTCGTCCTTAAGGTCGGCGAACCGGTGGCCAGCGGCTGACCGGCAACTGAAACCCCGGGCGGGGGCGGGAATTCCCGCCCCCGCTTTCTCAGGGCCTGAACACCAGCACATCCCCGGGCCGGGCCGGGACTACCCTCAGCCCGGCCCTTCCCAGCCCCACCGCCCCCGGCGGCCCCGAAAGGCCCGGGTCGAAAATCACCACCTGCCCCACCCCCGCCGGAACGGTTACCGGGGTCTCGTCCGGCCGCCGCCGGTCCACCCACACCTGGTGGGCGTAGGCCGGCCGGTAAAACTGAAGGGCCCGGTAGGATTCGGCCGCCACCACCAGGGTCGACTCCGGCGGAAACCGGTCCAGGAGGCTGAGCCGCTCGGCCAGGGCCTGGTCGGCGGCCACCAGCCCCGGATAGGTTAAAACCCTCGGGTGAAAGAAAAACACCCCGGCATTCAGGAGGGCAAACCCTAGAAAGGCGGCCCCGAAGGCCCGGCCCAACTTCCTCAGGCCGTAAGCCCCCACCAGAAGAAGGGCCGGCAGGAAGGAAAAGACGTAGCCGGGGTCGCCCACGTGGACCAGGGTGTAGAAGGCCAGGGGGGGCCCGACCCAGAGTCCGAGCCAGACGGCCAGGGCGGGGTCGAGCCGGCGGCCGGCGGCCGCCCGGGCCAGCCGGAGGAAGCCGAGGCCCACCGGCACCGCCGAAAAATATAGGGCGTAAAAAACATAGGCGGCCGTATCCCGGAGGTTAATCCCCAGGGCCTCAAGACCCCGGGCTCCCGGCGCATAACGCTGCCAGACGTCCTCATCCAGGTAGCCCTGAAGGACCCGAAAGTATTCCAAAAGGCCCCCCGAAAGGGCGGCCGTGGGCAGAAGCCAGCCCAGGCCCAGCAGCCCAAAAAGCAAAACCAGCCCGGCCCGCCGGGACCACGGCAGCCCTCTCAGCGACCAGGCCCAGAGGGGGCCCAAAAGTAAGGCCAGGTCGGGCCTGAAGCCGGAGCCCAGGCCGAGGGCAACGGTGGCCAAGAAGGGCCACGGCCGGAAGGCCCCCAGTCCGACCAGGCCGCCGAAGAAGGCCAGGGCCGGGTAGGCGAGGGCCACCAGGCCGTAGGCCCAGAAGGTGACTGAACTTACTAGGAGCAGGGCGGCCCCCAACCCCACCCCCCGGTCCCGAAAGACGAGCCGGCCGAGAAAATAGGCCCCAACCACCGCCCCCGTGCTGAGCAGGGTGCTTACCAGGGTGAGGCCCCGGTTGGGGTCGTTAACCCACAAATTTACCAGCCAGCCGAGGGCCACGTAGTAAAAATAACCGGGCGGGTGGGGCCGGTGCTCCCGGACGTCAAAGTGCAGAACGGCCAGGGCAAAATTGGCCGCATCCCAGTTAAAGAGATGGTCCCGCCAGAGGGGCACCCGGCTGGCCAGGGTGAGGAGCCCCAGCCCGGCGGCGACGGCCAGGTCGGCCTTCGCCTGGGCCAGGGAAGGCCGGCGGAGGCCGACGCCGGCGGCCGACCCGCCCACGGCCGCCCCCCTAGCCGGCGGCGTAACCGCCGGCCGCCAGCAGCTCCCGGACCACGGCGGCGTCGTCGAAAGGTATCCGCCGGTCCCCGAAGGGGATGTGCTGCTCGTGACCCCGCCCGGCGACGAGCACCAGGTCCCCGGGGGCCGCCCAGGCCAGGGCCCGCCGGATGGCCTCCCGCCGGTCCAGGATGACCTCGAAGTCCCGCCCCCGCCGGCGGCCCAGGGCCTCCAGGGCCGAAGCCATCACCGCCGCAATTTCCGCCGGGTCCTCCTCGTAAGGGTCGTCGGTGGTGATGACCACGAAGTCGGCGTGGCGGCCGGCCGCCTCGGCCAGGCGGGGCCGGTTGTTCGGGTCCCGGCCCCCGGCGTGGCCCACCACTACCCCCACCCGGTTCGGTCCCTGCTCCCGCAGGGCGCTGAGGACCGCTTCCAGGGCGGCCGGGGTGTGGGCGAAGTCCACCACCACCCGGAAAGGCTGGCCCAGGGCCACCTCCGTAAGGCGGCCGGGGACCGGCCCGATTTTAGGGGCGGCATCGGGCAGGAACCCCAGGTCGACGCCCAGGCCGTACACGGCCCCAATGGCCGCCAGCCAGTTGTACACGTTGAAGCGGCCGGGCAGCCTTGTCGCCAGTTCGTAGCGGCGGCCGTCGGCCAAGCCCACCTCAAAGCGGCTCCCGTCGGGCCTGAGCTCCAGCACCCGGCCCCAAACGGTTAAGTCGGGCCGCCCCAGCCCGTAGTGGATGACGGGCGCCCGGCAGACCCGACAAAAGTAGTCGGCGTTCGGGTCGTCGGCGTTGACAACCCCGAACTTCCGGCCCCCCTTTGCTCCGGGCTCCAGGCCGGCAAAGAGGCTCCCCTTGGCGGCCCGGTAGGCCTCGAAGGTTCGGTGAAACTCCAGGTGTTCCGGGGTGAGGTTGGTAAAGACGGCCCCGTCGAATTCGACCCCCCGGACCCGGTGCAGGGCCAGGGCGTGGGAGCTCACCTCGACCACGGCGTGGGTGTGCCCGCTTTCCGCCGCGGCCGCCAGCCAGGCCTGAAGGTCCGGGGCCTCGGGGGTTGTGTGGCCGAAGGGATTGAAGACCTCCTCGGTGCCCAGGGATGCATAGACGGTGGTGAGGATGGCCGTCCGGTAGCCGGCGGCCCGGAGGAGGGCGCCGATGAGGTGGCAGGTGGTGGTTTTGCCGTCGGTTCCCGTTACCCCCACGACCTGCAGCCGCCGGGAAGGGTGGCCGAAAAAGGCGGCCGAAAGGTCGGCCAGAGCGGCCCGGGGGTCGGGGACTTCGACCACGAAGGGGGCTTCGGCCGGAACCCCGGCCCCGACCACGACCCCGACCGCCCCCCGGGCCAGGGCCTCGGGGATGAACCTGGCCCCGTCGGTCCGGAGGCCCGGAAGGGCCACGAAAAGGTCGCCCGGCTTCACCCGGCGGCTGTCGAAGGCGATGCCCCCAACCAGGGGCGGTGGCTGGCCCCGAACGGCTACAACCCCGGTCGCCCGCAAAAGCTCCCGGGTCGGGACCGGCGGCCGCCCCGTCCTCACCGCCCCGCCAGCACCTCCGGATTGACGCAGTATTTTGGCGGCTGCCCCAGCAGAACCGCCACCAGGTTTTCGGCGGCCAGCACCGCCATTCGGGTCCGGGTGGCGTAGCTGGCGCTGGCGATGTGGGGGGTGATGACCACATTGTCCAGCGTAAGGAGGGGGTCGTCGGGCGGGATGGGCTCCGGCTCCGTCACGTCGAGGCCCGCCCCGGCAATCCAGCCCTCTTTAAGGGCCCGGTAAAGGGCCCTCGGGTCCACGATGGGTCCCCGGGCCGTATTAACCAGGATGGCGGTGGGCTTCATAAGGCGGAGCTGGGCTTCCCCGATGAGGTGATAGGTCTCCGGGGTGAGGGGGACGTGGATGCTGACGAAATCGCAGCGGGGCAAAAGCTCTTCCAGCCGCCCGACGTATTCCAGGCCGAGCCTGGCCTCCTCTTCCGGCCGGCGGATTGGGTCGTAATACAAAACGCCCATTCGGAATCCCCGGGCCCGCTCGGCCACCCCCAATCCGATCCGGCCGAGGCCGACGATGCCCAGGGTCGCCCCGTGGATGTCGTGGCCCAGAAAGGCCATAGGTCCCCAGGCCTTCCAGCGGCCGGCCCGGACGAACTTGTCGGCCTCGACGATGCGGCGGGCCACCGCCATCAGCAGGCCGAAGGCGAAGTCGGCGGTGGTGTCGGTGAGGACGCCGGGGGTGTTGCAGACGGCCACGCCCCGGGCGGTAGCCGCCCCCACGTCGATGTTGTCGTAGCCCACGGCCATGTTGCTGACCACCTTGAGCCGGGGGGCGGCCTCGAGGAGGGCCCGGTCCACCCGGTCGGTGACCATGGTGAAGAGGCCGTCGGCCTCGGCGGCCTTGGCCCGAAGGACCTCGTAAGGGGGCGGCTCATCCCCCGGCCACACCTCCACCTCGGCGTGCCGACGCAGGATCTCCAGGCCGGGCTCGGGGATCGTCCGGGTGACGAAGACTCTCGGCTTCATCGGCTCTCCCCCGGAAGTGCTGGGTTAGTCTAGCAGACCGTAGAGCTTTACGGCCAGGTGGAGGGCCAGGCGGCTATCCGGGTTCTCCAGATTCCAGCCGGAGATCTCTTCCACCCGGCGCAGGCGGTAAAGGAGGGTGTTCCGGTGGACGTGAAGTCTTTCGGCGGCCTCACTCACGTTTAGATTAGACTCCAGGGCGACCCGGAGGGTTTCCACCAGGTCCGACCGATTCTCCCGGTCGTATTCGACCAGCTTGCCGAGGGTTTCGTCCACAAAAGTGCGGGCCTCGGCCGGAAATTCGTCGGCCAGGATGGTGAGCAGGCGGAAGAGGCCCAGCCGCTCGAAGAGGACCGGCCGGTCGGCCAGGCCCAGCTTTCGGGCGAGGCCCAGGGCCCGGCGGGCCTCCCGGTAGGAGCGGCTCAGCTCCCTGAGGTCGGCGTAGGGCCGGCCCACCCCGACGAAGGCCCGGCCCCCGGCCCGTTCGGCCACCGCCTGCCGGACGGCCTCGGCCGCCGTGATAAGCTGCCCCTCCACGGCCGGCAGAAGGACCGTAAGCTTTCCCTGGTAGGGGGCGGCCAGGAGGGGCCGGCCGGCAAACTTGAGGCCACCGACAACCTGACCCGGTTCGACCCCATCCAGGTCCGCAACGGCCACGGCCAGCTTGCCGCCCAGGTCGTAGCCGATGCGGCGGGCCTGGGCCCGGATCAGGTCGTAGCTCACCGGCCGGCCCGTCAGCAGCTCTTCGAGGAGGCCGGCCCGGACCCGGTCGTTATCCGGCCGCTGCCGGCCGAGGACGGCCGCCAGCGCGGTGGCGGCCTGGGCCAGGGCGGTCTCCTCCAGGTCCCGGTCGCCCCCGTCGGCCGGGGCCAGGATGAGGAAGCCCTGGGGGCCGCCGGGGCCGGAGATGGGGGCCAGGTAGACGGGGTCGGCCAGTTCGGCCAGGTTCACCCGGCGGGGTCCGCCCTCAGGCCGCAGCTCCGGGGGCAGGGTGACCCGCTCCAGCTGAAGGCCGACCCCACCGCCCCCGGCGGCCAGGACCCGGCCGAGGGGGTCCGTCAGCAGGGCGACCTTGCCGGTGACCTCGGCCAGCTGGCGCACCACCGGGTCCGGCCGGGAGTCCTGAAGGGCGGCCTCGGCAAACCGGCGGAAAAGCTCCCGGGCCCGCTGTTGGAGCTGCTCCCGCCGGTTAACCAGATACCGGAGGACCTCCTGCTCCACCTCCCGGAGCAGGGCCGCCTCGGCCGGGTAATAAAGGAGGGGCAGGCCGCTCCTTTCGGCGGCCTGGATTCCGGCCTCGTCGGGCGGTTCCAGGACCAAAATGCCGGCGACGCCGGTGGCGGCCAGGGCCCGCACCACCTCGGCGAAGGTCCGGTCGGGGTCGGCCAGGCGCATCACTTCGACAGAGAGGACCGCCAGGTCGTTGCCACGGATCCCCTGGAACATGGGGAGGCGACTCCGGCTGGCCACCACCCAGTTTACGTCCCGGTCCAGCTGGCCGGCCCCCGCCAGAATCCGGACCGGCCGGGGCGGCCCGCCCTCCAGCTTCAGCTCCGAAAGGTACTGGGCTATCTCCCGAAGGGTTACCCCAAGGTCCTCGCCCCTTCCCGGAAATGGTTTACGATGGGCAGCCGCCGGTCCTTGCCGAAGGCCCGGGGGGTGATCTTCACCCCCGGCGGGGCCTGCCGCCGCTTGTACTCGTTGTTGTCCACCATCCGGATCACCCGGGCCACCAGGGCCGGGTCGAAGCCTAGCTCAACGATGTCCTGAAAACTGCGGTCTTCTTCGACGTAGGCTTTCAGGATCGGGTCCAGGATCTCGTAGGGCGGCAGGGTATCCACGTCCCGCTGGCCCGGCCGGAGCTCGGCGCTCGGCTCCTTTTTAAGGACGCTTTCGGGGATAAGGTCGAAGCCGGCCAGGCCGTTGCGGTAGCGGGCCAGGTCGTAAACCATGGTTTTAAAGACATCTTTTAACACCGCAAAGCCCCCGGCCATATCCCCGTAGAGGGTGGCGTAGCCGGTGGCCAGCTCGCTCTTGTTCCCGGTGGTCAGAACAAGCCAGCCGAACTTGTTCGAAAGCCCCATCAGGATGATTCCCCGGACCCGGGACTGGATATTCTCCTCGGCCACGTTGGGCTCCGTTCCGGCAAAGGCCTCGGCGAAGACCTCCTCCAGGAAGGCCCGGAAGGCCGGTTCGATGGGGATGATAAGCAGCCGGATGCCCAGGTTGGCCGCCAGCTTCTGGGCGTCCCGAATGCTGGCCTCGGAGGAGTACCGGGAGGGCATGCTCACCCCGATGACGTTTTCGGGACCCAGGGCGTCGACGGCGACCACGGCCGTCAGGCTGGAATCGATGCCCCCCGAGAGGCCGATGACGACCTTCTGGAAGCCCGTCTTTCGGACGTAATCTTGAACCCCCAGCACCAGCGCCCGGTAGACCTCGGCCGGGTATTCGAGGAGGCCGGCAACCTGGGCCTCGACCCGGTGGTGCTTGGGGGATGGGGGCGTTTCGGTCACCTCGACCCGCCGCACCCGGTCCTGGGGGGTGGGGAAAAGGAGGCTCTCCTTCCGGCGTCGGGGGTCGTGGAGGCGGCGGCGGAAGACCTCCCCGACGTCCAGGTCGGCCACCAGCAGGGTCTCCTCAAACTGGGGTGCCCGGGCGATGAGCTCGCCCCCCGGCCCGAAGACGGCGCTGGCCCCGTCAAAAACCAGCTCGTCCTGGCCCCCCACCATATTCACGTAGCAGACGAAGATGGTCTCGTCGGCGGCCCGGGTGGCCAGCATCCGCTCCCGGTGGCGGCCCTTGCCCACGTGGTAGGGCGACCCGTTGATGTTTATGATTACTTCGGCCCCCGCCTGGGCCTGGGCCGTCATCGGGCCCACCGGGTACCAGATATCCTCGCAGATGTTCACCCCCACCTGGACGCCGTTTATCCGGTAGACGGGATATGAGCTCCCCGGCCGGAAGTACCGGTCCTCGTCGAAGACCCCGTAATTGGGTAGGTAAATCTTGTGATAGACGTCCACAATCCGGCCGTCGTGGATGACGGCGGCGGCGTTGTGGGTATCCGAGTCCGAATCGACAAACCCCACCACCGCCGTTATGCCCCAGCAGTAAGCCGCCACCTCCCGCAGGGCCTCCAGGTTTTCCCGGACGAAGCTGGGCTTAAGGACCAGGTCTTCGGGCGGGTAGCCGGTTATGGCCAGCTCGGGGAAGGCGACCAGGTCCGCCTCCAGCTCCCGGGCCCGGTCGATGAACTCTTTAATTTTGGCCACGTTGCCGGCCAGGTCGCCGACGGTGGGGTTCATCTGGGCAAGTCCGACCCGCAGTCTGCGCATCTCAATACGCCTCCAGGTAACGGGCAAGTTCCCAGGGGGTAACCTGGTCCCGGTAGCCGGCCCACTCCAGCCGCTTGGCCTCGATGAACCGCTCAAAAACGGGCGGCCCCAGGGCCTCGATAATCACCGGGTCCTGCTCCAGGGCATCCAGGGCCTCGGCCAGGGACATGGGCAGCAGGCCGATGTTACGCCGCCGAAGCTCGGTGACGTCCATCTGGTAGAGGTTCTCCTCCACCGGCTCGGGCAGGGGGAGACGGCGGCGGATGCCGTCGAGGCCGGCCCACAGGAGCACCGCAAAGGCCAGGTAGGGGTTGCAGGCCGGGTCCGGCGACCGGATTTCCACCCGGGTCCGGCCGACCTGGTCGGGGGCCAGCTTGGGCACCCGGATGAGGGCGGCGCTGTTAATCCGAGCCCAGCTGATGTGGGCGGGGGCCTCAAAACCGGAGGCCAGCCGCTTGTACGAGTTGACCAGGGGCGAGGTTACGGCCGTGATGGCCCGGGCGTGGTAGAGCTGGCCGGCGACGAAGTAGCGGCCCACCTCCGAAAGGCCGTACTCGTCGTTGGGGTCGGCAAAGACGTTGCGGCCCGTCTCCGCGTCGAAGAGCCCCTGGTGGATATGCATCCCGGAGCCGTAGGTGCCCTGGATGGGCTTCGGCATAAAGGTGACGTGGAGGTTGTGGGCCTGGGCCACGGCCTTGAGGGCGTAGCGGAGGGTGACCGTCTGGTCGGCCGAGGCGATGGCCTCGGTCATCGCCAGGTCCAGCTCGTGCTGGCCGGCGGCCAGCTCGTGGTGGCTGGCCTCAACCCGCACCCCCATAATCTGGAGGGTGCGAACCATCTCCTGCCGGACCTGGATGGCCAGGTCGGTGGTGAAGTCGAAGTAGCTGGCCTGGTCGTGGGGGAGGGGGGCGATCTGCCCGGAATCGTCCCGGCGGAACAGGAAAAACTCCACCTCGGGGGCCGTCCGGTACTCGAAGCCCAGTTCCCGGGCGGCCTTCACCGCCCGCAAAAGAACATACCTGGGGTCGCCCGCAAAGGGCTCCCCCGCCGGGGTAAAGACCCAGCAGATGAGCCGGGCGGTGGCCGTCTCCCCCCGCATCCAGGGAATGACCGCATACGTGGAGAGGTCCGGAACCAGATACATGTCGGCCTCGGCCACCCGGGCGAAGCCCTCGATGGCCGAGCCGTCGAACCAGTGGCCCCGCTCCACCACCTCCGGCAACTGCTCGGCCGGTATGGTGACGCTCTTGACCAGGCCGACGATATCCGTAAACTGAAGGTTCAAAAACCGGATGTCGTCGGCCTTAAGCCGCCGCTGAACCTCATCCAGCAGTTCGGAGCGGCCCCAGAAACCGTTCATCCCGAACCCGCCTTCAATTGGTCTTTGTGCACAAGGACTAAAACGTCGGCCGCGAACATTTTCGTATGATTTTAACAATTACCTGCCCTTCCTGTCCAGTCCCGGGGCCGTATCCTGAGGGCCCGCAGGCCGTTGTACAGGGTGGTGGGTGAGACCGGGTTAAGGCCGGGAACCGTTCTTAACGGCCGCTACCGGGTTCGGTCCCGGGCCGGGGAGGGGGGCCTGGCCGAAGACCTGGCCTCCGGCCGGCCGGTCGCCCTAAAGCTGGGCCGCGACCCGGCCCCGGACCGGCGCCCGGTTCGGCCGCCGGACCACCCCAACCTGGCCCGGCTGCTCGACTCGGGCAAATGGGGTGGTCGGCCCTATCAGGTCCTCGAATGGGTAGAGGGCACCGACCTGGGCTCTTACCTTCGGGACCACGGGCCCCTGGATCTCCCCACCGCCTGCCGGCTGGCCGCCCAGGTGGCCGCCGGCCTGAAAGCCCTCCACGGGGCCGGCCTGGTCCACGGGGACGTAAAGCCCCGGAACGTATTGGTCGTTTCCGGACCGGGCGGGCCCACGGTCAAGCTCATCGACTTCGGGGCAGGGTCTCAACCCGGCGGTCCCGTCCTGGCCACGCCCCTTTACGCCGCCCCCGAGGTGCTGGCCGGCCACCACCCCACCCCTGCCGCCGACGCCTACGGCCTGGGCCTCCTGCTCTTCGAGCCCCTGACCGCCCTTGGGCCGCCGCCGGAGCCGGCCCGGCGGGTCAACCTGCATCCGGCCGAATGGAACCCGGCCGTTCCCCCCGGCCTGGAGGGACTGGTGGCCCGCCTCACCGCCCCCGACCCGGCCCACCGGCCGTCGAACCTGGGCCGTATAAGGGCGGCCCTTGAGGCCTACGCCAGCCCCGACGCCAGCCCAACCCTCCCGGTGGGGGCGGCCACGGCCCGGCTGAAGCCGACCCAAAGCCCCCGGGCCGGCCGCCGACTCAGGGCGGGCGTCCTGGCCGCCCTGGTCGTCGCCCTGGCCCTGCTGGTGGGCCTCAAGGCGGCCCAGCAACCGGCGGCCCCGGCGCCCGCCGGCGAGGCCGTCCAGGCGGCCCAGGTGGCCCCCCAGGCCGTCCGGGTGCCGCCCGTGGTCAGGTTGCCGGTGGGACGGGCCGCAGAGGTGCTGGTCGGGGTCGGTCTGCGGCCGGTCACCATTCAGGGGTATAGTCCCCTGGGGCCCGGCCTTGTCGTCGACCAGGACCCGCCGGCGGGTACGGAGCTGGTTCCCGGAGCCGGTGTGACCCTCACGGTGAGTATCGGTCCCCCGCCGGCCCAGGCCGACGATGATAAGCGGGACCGCGGCCGGGGGAAGAAGCGGGGCCGGCACGACTGAGGCTCAGTCCGGGGGTAGGGATTCGGCCAGAAACTCGGCGATATGCAGAACACGCCAGGGAAGCCCCTGAGCCGCCGCCCCGCCCCGGATCTGGAGGATGCAGCCGGGATTGTCGGTAACGACGGTTTGGGCGCCGGTGGCGGCGATCTGGTCGAGCTTGCGCTTTAAAATGAGCCGGCTGGCCTCCGGGTAGTCCAGGGAGAAGGTTCCCCCGAAGCCGCAGCACATCCCCCGGTCCCGGAGCTCCGCCACCTCGACCCCGGCCAGCCGGGTGAGCACTTCCCGGGGCTCCTGCCGGAGGCCCAGGGCGTTGTAGGTCTGGCAGGCGTCGTGGTAGGCGACCCGGCCCTCCCGGGGCCGGAAGCTTCCCGGCGGCAGTTGGGCGACCTTAAGCAGGAACGTGACGAAGTCGACGAACTTCGCCCCGACCCGCCGGGCCCGCTCGGCCCAGTCGGGCTCGTCCCGCAGGATATACGGATAATCCTGGACGATGCACCCGAGGCAACTGGTCGAGGTCGATACGTAGTAATCGGCGTCCACCCCCTCCAGGGCCTCGATGGTGGCCTTGGCCATCCGCCGGGCGGAGGCCCGGTCCCCCGAATTCCAGGCCACCAGGCCGCAGCAGGGCGCCGGCTGCCCGAAGACCACCCTGGCCCCGGCGGCCGTCAGCACCCGGGCCGCCGCCAGCCCCATCTCGGGGTAGAGCCGGTCGGTGATGCAGCCGGGGAAATACGCCACCCGCAGGCCGGCGGCCCGACTCTCGGCAAAGAGGGGCGGCCCGGCCTCAAACCGGTCGAACACCTCCCGCAGAAACCGGTCGGCGAGCTTGGGGAGGGGTCGCCAGCCGACCAGCCCCGCCCCGAAGGGGACGGCCCGGATGCAGCCGTCCCGAAGGAAGGGCTTCTGGAGAATCCGGCCCAGCCGCATGGCCGCCTCAAAGCCGGCGGGGTCGGCCAGCCGCCGGAGAATAAAGCCTTTGGGAAACTTTAAACCCTTCTTCTCCGCCAGCCGGGTGCGGAGCTCCAGAATCTGCCGGGGTATGGGGATTCCCACCGGGCAGACGGTTTCGCAGGCGTTGCAGCTGAGGCAGAGGCTCTGGGGCCCTTCGGCCTCGGCCGGGCCGTGGTGCCAGGCCGTCAAAACGATGCCGATGGGCCCGGTGTAGATATACCCGAAAGCGTGGCCCCCGAGGTTGAGCTGGGCCGGGCAGACGTTGGCGCAGGCGGCGCACCGGATGCAGCGTAGGGCGTCCCGGAAGTCGGGGTCTTCCCGCATGGCCAGCCGCCCGTTGTCCAGCAGGACGATGTGGACCTCCCGGGGCCCATGGACGCCGGTGGTCAGCGTAAGCTCGATGTCCCCGGTCCGACTTGGGCCGGTGATGAACGAAACGTAGCTGGTAAGCTTCTGCCCAGTGGCGTTGCGGGGAAGAACTTTTAAAATCTCCAGGGCGTCGTCCAGGGTGGGGACAATTTTATCGATGCCCACCACCGCGATGTGGACGGGGGGCAGGGTTGAGACCAGCCGGTCGTTTCCCTCATTAGTCACCACCACGATGGTGCCCGACTCGGCGATGGCGATATTCGCCCCGGTTATGCCCACGTCGGCGTCGATAAAGGCCTGCCGGAGCCGCCGCCGGGCCACCTTTACCAGCTCGGCCACGTCGGGGGGCACCTCCTCCCCCAGTTTCTCGGCAAAGAGGCGGGCCACCCGCTCCCGGGTCCAGTGGACGGCCGGGGCGATCAGGTGGGAGGGGTGCTCCCCGGCCAGCTGGACGATCCACTCCCCCAGGTCGGTCTCTACCACCCGGATCCCGAGGCCCTCCAGGTAGGGGTTAAGCTCGATCTCCTCGGTGGCCATCGACTTGGACTTGACCACCAGCCTGGCCCCGTGCTCCCGGCAGACCCGGCCGACGGCGGCCCGGGCCTCCTCGGCGTTGGCCGCCAGGTAAACCCGGGCACCGGCCGCCTCAGCCGCGGCCTTAAATTTCTCCACCAGCTCCGGCAGCCGTTCGCTAGCGGCGGCCCGGCGCTCCCCGAGGGCCCGCTGGACCTCCTCGAACTCCCCCGGGGCGAAGGCGCCCTCCCGGCGCCGGCGGAAGGCCACGAAGGCCCGGTCCAGGGCCTCCCGCATCTGGTCGTTGGCAAGGCCTTCCTTGAGACGGACCTTGAAGGGCGGACGGGCTACGGCCATTGAGGAACCTTCCGCTTTAGTTTAGGGGAGCCGGCCCGAGGGTGTCAATCGGGCCTTTCGGTGCCGAAAACCGGAAGGCCCGGCCTGGCTTCGCCCGGCCTGTGGTATACTTTCTGTCGCCGACGACAGGGGGTATGTGATGACGGCGGTTGCCGGCACCGACATCAAGCGCTGGCGGGAGCAGTGGCAGGACGAAGGGGATGCCGACTTTCTCTACCGGGTTCTGGCCGACCTTGAGCCCGACCCCCAGCGTCGGGAGATCCTGCGCCGGCTGGCGGCGGTGGAGGCCCAGCACCAGGCCGAATATGCCCGGCTCCTGCGAGAGGCCGGCCACCACCCCGGGCCCTTCAGGCCGAGTCTGCGGGCCCGGCTCCTCGCCCGCCTGGCCCGCCTGGGGGCCCGGCATGCGGTGATGAACGTTCGCCTCCTGGAAGAGGCCACCGAGGTCAAGCAGCTCCTCCAGGCTGCGGCCGCCGACCGGGATCCGGCGCTGGGCGAGGGCTTCGCCCGAGACGAGGCCCAGCACGCCGAGGTCCTCCGGCAGCTCCTCGGCCGGACCGGGGAGCCCTGGCACCGGATTGAGACCGGGGGCATCCTTCGCAACGTCGTCTACGGCTTTAACGACGGCCTTACGGCCAACTTCGGCCTGGTGATGGGGGTGGTGGGGGCCCAGGTCGAACCGGAGGTGGTCCTCCTGGCTGGCCTGGCGGGCCTGGTGGCCGACGCCCTCTCCATGGGCGCCAGCGGCTACCTGGCGGCCAAGAGCGAGCAGGAGGTCTACCAGCACGAGATCGCCCTGGAACAGGAAGAGATACGCCTCATGCCCAAGCTGGAAGCCGAGGAGCTGGCCCTTATTTACCAGGCGAAGGGGATTCCCGAACCGCTGGCCCGCCAGCTCGCCGAGCAGATCCTTTCCAACCCGGAGGTGGCCCTCCAGGAGAAGGTCCGGGAGGAGCTGGGAATCGGCCTGGAATACGCCTCGCCCCTGCGGCAGGGGGTGTTAACCGGGGTGGCCACCGCCCTGGGGGCCTTCATCCCCATTGTGCCCTTTCTTTTCCTGAGCGGCGATTTGGCCACCGGGGTCTCCTTCGGCATCAGCATGCTCTCCCACTTCTTAATCGGCGCCGCCCGGAGCGTCTTTACCGGCCGGAACCCCATCCGGAGCGGCCTGGATATGTTCCTGGTGGGGTTGGGGGTGGCCATTGTGGGCTACGTTATAGGCTTTCTGCTCACCGGCCACGTGGTCGGGTAGCCGGCCCTTCGTCGGCCCACAGGCGCGGGTGCCTCTCCCGGATGGAACAGAACCGGCCGTGGCCGATAACCACGTGGTCCAGGACGGAGATGTCTAAAAGCCGGCCCGCCTCCACTGCCGCCCGGGTCAGCCGGACGTCCTCGGGGGAGGGGGTTGGGTCCCCGGACGGGTGGTTGTGGACCAGGATGACGGCGGGGCAGTTCTCCCGAACGGCCTCCCGGAAAAGCTCCCCAACCCGCACCTGGGCGGCGTTGACGCTCCCCTGGTAAACCAGCCGGATTCCCAGGACCTGATTTTTGGAGTTTAAAAGCAGAACCCGCAGCTGCTCCTGGGGAAGCCAGGCCATCTCCCCCATCACCAGGGCCGCCGCCTCGGCCGGGCCCTTCACCACCGGCCGCTCGGCCGGCTGCAGGGTGGCCAGGCGGCGGCCCAGCTCCAGGGCGGCCTTGAGCTCGACGGCCTTTACCGGCCCGACTCCCTTTTCGGCGGCCAGTTCGGTTATGGCCGCCCCCGCCAGGCCCTGCAGGCCGCCGAACCGGGCTAGGACCCGTCGGGCCAGGTCCAGGACGCTTTCGGAGCGGGTGCCCGTCCGCCAGATGATGGCGATAAGCTCGTGGTCGCTCAGGACGGCCGGGCCGTGGCGCAAAAGCCGCTCCCGGGGCCGCTCGGCGGCCGGCAGTTCCCGGATGAGAACGGAGTAGGCGGGGCGGGCCTGGTCAGTCGACAACGGCGACGGCCTCGATTTCGATGAGCCATTCCGGCTGGGCCAGGCTTTCGACGAAGACCAGGGTGCTGGCCGGGAAGGGCTCCTTGAAATAGCGGGCCCGGATTTCCCGAAACTTATCCCGGTGGGCGAAGTGGGTGAGAAAGACGGTGGTTTTGACCACGTCCCCAAGGCCGGCCCCGGCCGCCTCCAGAACCGCCTTGAGGTTCTCGAAGGCCTGCACCGCCTGGGCCTCGAAGTCCCCCGGCCCCACCAGTTTGCCGTCCCGGTCCAGGGCGACCTGGCCCGAAACGTAGATGGTGTTGCCTACCTTCCAGGCGTGGGAGTAGCCGGTAGCCGGGTGGACGTTGGCCGGCCGGATCACTTCCTTGCCCACGGGTCACCTCCTTCGCCGGGGTTAGCGGCGGCCTAAGCGGTCCAGCCTCCGCCGGGCCTCCTCCAGGTCGCCCGGGTGCCGGTCCAGGTTGGCCCACGGGTCCCCCTTACCGGCCAGGCGGGCCGGAACCTCCCGGATATTATACCGCTGGGAGGTAAAGCCGGGCTCGTCCAGTTCCGACCACTCCACGGGGGTGGCCACCGGGGCGCCGGGTCTGGCCCTCACCGCGTAAGGGGCGACGGCCGTCTGGCCGTAGGCGTTGCGTCTGGTGTCGATGTATAGGCGGCCGGCCCGCTTCTGCACCCGGTCCTCGGTGGTGACCAGCTCCGGGTGGCTTTCGGCCAGCAACCCGGCCACCCGGTCGGCAAAGGCCCGGACGTCGTCGAAGTCCAGGCCCCGCTCGATGGGCACCACCACGTGGGCGCCCCGGGAGCCGGTGGTCATGATAAAGGGCGGCAGGCCCAGCTTTTCGAGGAGTTCCCGCAAGAGGGTTGCGGCCGCCCGGACCGGCCCGAAGTCCTCGTCAAGCGGGTCCAGGTCGAAGACGAGGCGGTCCGGCTCCCGGGGCCGGTCGGCCCGGCTTAACCAGCTGTGGATGGTGATGGTGCCGAGGTTGGCCAAGTAAACCAGGGCGGCCACGTTCTCCACCATGGGGTGGGTGATGGTGCCCCCGGAAACCTTGGGCACGGTTACCGGGTGGACCCACTCCGGGAAGTAGTCTTCGGCCTCCTGCTGAATAAAGCCGGGCCGGTCGATTCCGCCCGGAAAACGGTGAAGCACCAGGGGCCGGCCCCGGAGGTGGGGCAACATGTGGGGCCCCACTTCCAGGTAGTACTGGGCCAGGTCCCGTTTGGTGAACCCGTCGCCGGGAAAAAGCACCTTGTCGGGGTGGGTAAGCTCGACCGTATGGCGACCAACCGTTAATTCAAGCTTCTCGGCCACGCCCTTAACCTACTCCCAAAAGTTCAGACGCAGGGTGCGGACTTCCCCCGTTTCCAGGTCCGCCACCCGGATGCAGTGGTTATTCGTGTCGGCGATGAAGGCCCGCCCGGCCGCAACACTAATGCCCCCCGGCTCGGCGAATCGGGCTTCCCGGCCGGGACCGTCCTGAAAGCCCGGCTCCCCCGACCCGAGCCAGGTGTAGCAGCCCCGGGTATTCGGGTAAAGCCGCTTTATTTTGTGGTTATACGTGTCGGCCACGTAGAGAACCCCCTCATAATAGCAGACGCCGAGGGGATGCTGAAGCCGGACCTGGGGCCCGACCCCGTCCACATCCCCGAACACGAAAAGGTCCTGGCCCACCAGGGTGACCACCGGGGCCCGGGGCTCGAGCCCGACCGTCCGGATGCTGCTGGTCTCGCTTTCGGCAAAATAAAGGCGGACGCCGTCGGTGGTGAGGCCCGAAGGCTGGGCCAGCCAGGCCAGCTCCCGGGGCCCATCCTTGCGGCCCTCGTAGCCGGTTCCGGCGAAAACCTCCACCGTCCGGCGGCCGAGGTCCAGAACCCAGAGCTGGTGGCAGCCGGCCATGGCGATGTAAAGCCGACCCCCAAGGAGGGCCAGGTCCCAGGGGGAATTGAGGGCCGTCTCCCTGGCCGGCCGGACCCCGCTGAAGGGCCGGCCCTGGTCGCCGGTCCCGGCCACCGTCCGAACGTATCCGGTCACCAGGTCCACCTGGCGGACGGCGTGGTTTTCGGTGTCGGCGACGAAGAGGGTCGAGCCCTCCAGGGCCAGGCCCTGGGGCCCGGAAAACTTCGCCGTCTCGGCCGGGCCGTCAACCAGGCCGGCCTCGCCGCTGCCCACCACCTGGTGGACGTTGCCCGCAAAATCGGCCACGACGACCCGGTTATTGTTGGTGTCGGCGATAAAGAGGCGGTCGGTGGCGGCATCGGCCAGCACCTTTCCGGGAAAGGCCAGGGGCGAGGGCCTGAGCTTTTCCCGCTCCCGGGGGAAGCTCACCGGCCGCCGGTCGATGAGGCCCAGGCCGTCCAATTCGGCCACCATGTCCCGGACCAGGGCCTCCAGGGCGGGGTACGGTAGCTCGCCCTCGTGCCGGCCGATGACCTTTCCTTCCGGGTCGATGAAATAGAGGGTGGGCCAGGCCCGGCCGGCATAAGCCTGCCAGACGACGAAGTCCCGGTCGTTTACGACCGGGTGCTCGATGCCCAGCCGGACCACCGCCCGGCGCAGGTTTTCGGTCTCCCGCTCGTTGGGAAACTTCGGGGAGTGGACACCGATAACCACCAGCTCCGCCGGGAACCGCCTTTCGAGCCTCCGCAACTGCGGAAGCATGTGCAGGCAGTTGATTCAGCAGTAAGTCCAGAAGTCGAGGAGGACCAGCTTGCCCCGGAACTCCCGGAGGGAGAGGGACCGGTCGGTGTTGAGCCAGTCGAGCCCCGGCGGGAAATCGGGGGCGTTTACGGTCCCGGCAAAACGGCGCCTCTGGGGTTCGGCCATTTTCAAGACTCCCCTACGGCCACTTTAACCGACCCGGCCCGCCCCCGTCAACCGGCGGGGCCGCGCCCTCAAGGGCCCGGAGGATATCCGTCGGCTTTTCAAAGACGTAGTCGGGCCCGTCGGCCCCGCCCAGCTCCGCCCGGGAGCTCACCCCCGAAAGGACCAGGCCGAAGGCCGTGCCGGCGGCCCGGGCGGCCGGAAGGTCGGTACTAAGGGAATCGCCCACCAGAATGGCCTCATTCGGGGCCACCCCCACCGTCCGGCAGGCCTCGAGGATAAGGCCCGGCCCCGGCTTGCCGACGACAACATCCGGGGGCCGGCCCACCACCGCCTCCAGGGCCCCCACCACCAGGGCCGCCCCGGGGAGCCGACCGCCCCCGGCGGTGGGGATGAATCGGTCGACGTTCACGGCCACAAAGGCGGCGCCCCCCAGCAGGGCGTCAACGGCCCGGGCCAGCTTCCGGTAGCTGAGGCGGGGGTCGACTCCGGCGACCACGTAGTCCGCCGGGGGCCCATCCACCAGGGCGAGGCCGTGGGCCGCAAGCTCGGCCCGCAGGCCGGCCGAGCCCACAACCAGCACCCGGGCGCCGGCCGACCGCCCGGCGACGAACCGGGCAGTGGCCGTAACCGCGGTTATAACCTCTTTTTCATCCAGGGGGATCCTGTAGCGGCGGAGGGTGGCGGTCAGCTGCCGGCGGGAGAGGCGGGAGTTGTTGGTGACGACGGCAACCCCTTTGCCCCGGCCTTTGAGGGCCCCGATGAGTTCGGCCGCCCCGGGGACGGCCCCGGTCGGGTAAGCCAGGGTGCCGTCGAGGTCAAAAAGGAAAGCCCTAAAGCGGGCCAGGGGGGTGGTCATGGGACGGGGCTGACGGGTGGTATAATGGTCGACGGAACGGGGTGTGGCGCAGCCTGGTGAGCGCGCCTGGTTTGGGGCCAGGAGGTCCCCGGTTCAAATCCGGGCACCCCGACCGAGATATTGCGGTCGAAGGCCGGGCCGGACACAATATCTTGTGGTTTACGGCCCGTGTCGGTTGGGGTCTGCCCGGGCCTGTTGCAATCCTGCTGCAATTTCACAGCAGCGCCCCCATCGCCCGGGCCGCCTGCTCCTGCAGCGTCGGCAGCACGTGGCTGTAGGTATCCAGGGTAATGCTTATCTGGCTGTGGCCTAAAAGCTCCTGGACGACCTTGGGGTGGACCCCGGCTGACAGCAGCAGGCTGGCGCAGGTGTGCCGCAGGTCGTGGAACCTTATCCGCGGCAGGCCCGCCGCCGTTACCCGCTCCGCAAAGTCGTCGCACAGGCGCTGGGGGTCCAGCGCCCCGCCGGTCCGGGTCGTGAACACGTACCCCGAATCCGTCCAGGCCGCCCCGGCCAGGAGCCGCTCCTGTTTCTGGGCCAGCCGCCGCCGGCGCAGGGCCTCCACCACCGGCCCCGGCAGCACCACCTGCCGGCGGCCGGCCTCGCTCTTCGGCTCGCCCACCACCAGCCCCTGTCCGGCAACCCGCCGCAGGGTCCGCCGGACCTGCAGCCCTCCCGCCGCCAGGTCGACATCCTCCCACCGGAGGCCGGCGATCTCGCCGATGCGCAGGCCGCAGTAGATGGCCAGATAGTAGGCCGCCTCAAACCTGGCCCCGGCTGCCGCCTCCAGGAACCTGCGGGCCTCCTCGGCCGACCAGACCTTCAGCTCCCGCCGGGCCGGCCTGGGGGGCGTGGCGGCCAGGGCCGGATTGCGGGCCACCAGGCCCCAGCGCAGGGCGTCATTGAGGGCCGCCCGGATGACGGCGTGGCAGAGGCGCACCGTCTTGGGCGCAAGGCCCCGGCCCAGCATCGGGCTGTAGAGCCCCTGAAGGTGGTCCGGCCTTAAGTCCCAGAGCCGCAGGCCTCCCAGGACCGGCTTGAGATGATACTCCACCATCCGCCGGTAGTACTCCAGGGTCTTGGGCCGCAGGGCCGAAGCTTTTACCTCCAGCCACCGGTCTAAAAACTGTCCGACGGTCACCCGCCCGGCCTCGGCCGGTAAAAGCCCCTGCTCGGCCTTTAAAAGGGTCTCCCTTATCCACCGCTCGGCCTACCGCTTGGTTTCGGCCGTATGCGAAAGCCGGCGGCCGCCCACCAGCACCTGGGCCAGCCACTTGCCGTTGGGCCGCCGGCTGACCGAACCCTGCCCGTGTCCACGCTTTTTCGGCATCTCGGCTTCCCTCCCGACGATTCCGGCCTTTCGGCCCGATTTTACCCCGGGGCCTACCTGCCCCGGCGGGCGGCGTCGGCCCGCACCCATGAGCCCGACGGGGGCCACCGGGAAGACGGCCCCGGCAACCGCCGCCAGGGCCATGGAGGCCGCGTCCCCGGGCCCCGTCGGACATCGGGCGGCCGGCTCCCCTTCCGGCCCGGGGATTCCCGGGCCGGAAAAGCCTTTAAAGGCCGCCGGCTCCCCTTTTGCGGCGGCCCTTTCCCCCGCCAGGCCGGCCGGGCCCAGGGCCGGCGGGCCGGCCCTGCCCCAAAGCCCCCAGGCCCCCGGCCCCGGGGCCGATGGGAAAAGGCCGCCCGGGACCGGCCGGTCCCGGCCCCGGGTCAGGCCCCCGACCCATTCCAGCAGGGGGCCCAGGGGAATCAGCACCCGGCTGCGGATGCGGACGTGGGGGACCTCCTCCCGCCGCACCATGGCGTAGAGGGTCGAACGGCCCACCCGCAGAAGCTCCGCCGCCTCGGGGACGGTCAGCAGCCTCAGCGGCTCCCCCGGGCTCCCCTCCTGCCCACCGTCAAGAAGGTCAGACTCAGGCCTTTCGGCTTCGCTTCGCATCATAAACCCTGCCGATAACAAGAGCTTGGCCGGCGAAGTCCGGCCGGGAGCCGGGCCCGGAAGGGGGCCCCGGCCTGCCCTTTCCGGGCGGCCCGCTTCAGCCCGGGCATAGCCGACGGAAATGCCGGACTTCACCCATCATATTATAGGCCATATGAGGCTCATAAATCAAGACCATCACTGGGATTTCATGAGCCACCATAGTCCGGGGTAAGTCCGGATATGGTCGTGGTAATAGTCGGTCCCATTTCGGCCGTAAGGCGCCGGGAATCCGGGCGGCCGCTTTTTACCGGCCCCCGGGGCCCGGCGCCGGACGGGGCTAAACCCGGGCTTATCCCCGGCCCTTGGCCGGGGTCGGGGCTCCCCACCCGGGAAGAGCCGGGGCGCCCGCCGGCTTCGGCGGCCGTCGCCTTCGCCGCCCGCGGCCAGGGGATTCGGTTTCCCCCAGCCGGAAAGAGACGGCCGGCCCGTCGGCTTCCGGCCTTTCCATCTGGGAGAGGTCGCCTGCCCGCCGGGTCCTTTGCCCCCTCTTTGGGGGTTGCGGGGCCTCACCCCTGCCGGGACCTGCCGTCGCCTCGCGAACGGCCGCAATCCGGCAGGCCGTCCCCGGCGAGGGCTGCGCCCGCCGGGGGGAACTGGTGGAATTAAGGCCTTGCCTTAGCCGGGGCGGTGACGGCGGCCCGGCTGTAGGGGACGACGGCCAGCTCGTTCTCCGCCGGCTGGACCACCCGGGCCCGGATGGGCGCAAGCCCCTGCCGCCGCCGCTCCCGGTTCACCCGGTCCAGGGCGTCCCGCAGCCGCTGGCGCAGCCGCTCCAGGGCCGCCGGGTCCCCGCCCTCCACCACCAGCACCACCGTCTCCCCCCGGGCCCACCGCTCGGGAAGCTCCCGGACCAGGGGCAGGTACCGGCTCACCTCCCGCCAGGCCGCCGAGGTCCGGCCCGGAACGGCCGAAAGGGGCCTGGTCTCCACCCGCACGGGAATATCCTGGGACCAATCGGCGCCTTTTCGTCTCGGCATCTTTTCTTCCTCCTGACCGCTGTGCTGGGCATATTTTAGCCTATCCGATGTGGGCAAATCAAGGGCCTGTCCTCAAGCTATTTTCTTGCCGCTTAAGGTCCGGACGCCGGAGAGACCGGGATAGGCGGGTACGAACCAGGTGATGCAGGATCTTTAGAGATGCCCCCTAACCTGCGGCGTGTTCGAGGATACCTGGGACGTTATTCCGGCCTAAGAGGCGGATTAAAACCGGAGTTTGCCGCCGGATAATGGGGCTCCGGCGGCCCTAGGGCGGGGCCCTAAAAATCCCCCGGCGGCCGGAGGTGGAACCTGCTTCCCCGGCCCAGGGAGCAGCCGGCCCCCCGACCCGCAGGCCAGACCGTGCCGGGCCCCTTAAAACCCGCCGAGGGCGGTGGTTGGGAGGAATCTGGCTTCCCCGAAGGGCCCCTCTACGGCCCGCTAAATGCGGCGGGCGCCGACGGCAAAGACCCCCTGGCGACGGCCCGGTTTACCGCCGGTCGACACCCGGGGGTGGGTTTTTCGGGGAGCCGGGCGGCGCCACGCCGTAGAGGGTGTAGCCGGCGAAGCGGGGCTTGGGCTCGAGTTTGAGCTCCTGGTCCTGGTACCGGCGAAGCCCGTCCTCCAGGAGGGCCCGGACCAGTTCCCCAACGGGGACTTCCAGCAGGGACGCCAGCCTGCGGAGCTCGTCCTGAAGCTCCGGGGGCACGCCCCGGACGCAGAAGTGGCTGGGGTCGCTTTTCCGGCCCCGCCGGACCTTGCGCAGCTCGTTCAGGCCGGCCGAGTTGATGATGTCCCGGGTCTCCTGGCTTTCGGCGTCGGGATGCATGGGATCACTCCTCCTTGAAACGCTGAATGGCGATGGCAACCTTGGATGAGGCGGCCGTCTCGAAGACGGTCCGGCCCCGGGCCCGGCATTCCCGCAGGCGGGTGGAGGAGCAGGCCCGGGTACTCCCCGGCCAGGGTTCCTATGGCCTGCCGGGTTATCGCCCGTCCACCATGTTCGGGACGATGCCCGGGAGCCGGCCCTCCCAGCCCCACCGGTCCCGGAGGAAGGCCAGGGTGGCGGCCACCTTTCCCACCCCGACGAGGGCCAGGAAGTCGGGGCAGGTGACGATGACCACCCCGCCGGCGGCAAAGAGGATCCGCTCCTGAAGGCCACCCGGGGCGGGTGGGGTGTCCACGGATGATATATGCGAAGTGGGGGGCAAGCTTTCGGAAGATGGGAACCGGATAGTCCACGGGCTCGTGACGGGCGTTGAGGAGGACGGGCAGGGCCGGGACCTGGGAGTCGGCGGGAACAAGCCAGAGGTTGGGCCTGCCCGACTCCCGGACGGCATCCAGGGGGTCGGTGAGGCCTGCGGCCAGCTTGAAGAAGGCCGGGTCGGGCTTGAAGCCCAGGGCGATGGTGGCCGGGGCCTGGGGGTCGGCGTCCACCAGCAGGGTTCGGGCCCCGCGGATGGCCAGGGCGTGGGCCAGGTGGACGGCGACCACGGTCTTGCCGGTTGGCGACGGCCAGAACCCTGCCGGGCATCCCCACCAGGAATTATACCCGGAAACGCGCCCCCAACGGTGTGTACCGCCTGTATACACATGGTATACTGCCGGTATACACGGTGTAGATCGCGCCTTCGGGCGGCCCACCCCGGGCGGGGCGCAATTTGTCTCTCCATTCCCGCGCCGGCGGGGGCGCCCCCCCTGCGGGCCGGCCGCCGGCATCCCGAGGACGGCCCACACACCGCGGCCACCGCCCGGATGGTATACGAGGTGTATACACGTTATATACAGCCGGTATACTGGCCGTATACCACCCAGTCCCGATGGGGGGGGTGGCCGGTGCGGGCCCTGGTGGGGAAGCTTCGGGGGCTGGCGGGTAGGGATGGTGGGCGGGGCTCTTCGGGGCCCCGGGCCGTCGGGCACTTCGGGCCCGGTTGCGGGTAGGCTCTGCGGTTGGGGCTGCGCCGGGCGGCCTTCCGGCCGGAAAATCCCGGGGTGTGCTGACAACATCCCATAAGGATGCTCCGATTGTCCTGGCCACTTGTGGGGCGGCGGGTGGCAAGTTGTAACACTTTTTTGATACAGAAACCCAACCCTTTATATATACCTGCCACGAAATTGTGAGCGGTGAAGGGAATTGGGGTCAGGCTGTGGGGTCCGGCCGACGGTTCTCTGGGGGTTAGGAATTGGGGCGGGTTGAGGCGGGCTGGGCTGCGGGTGTTGATGGGAGCCGTGGAGGGCGGGTTTGTGGTCCTTGAAATCCTGGGATTGAAGGGGAAAGTTTATGGGCCTTAAAACTGCCGCCGATTCCGGGGTAGGCGGATGGGCTGCTGGGGTACTTGACAGGGCTGGGTATTTATGCTAAAAAAGGGACCGTAAAGGGAAGGACAAAACGATAGGGGCCTACGGGGGAAGGGGTCGAGAAAGCTTCCCCGTCCGGTGCGGTCCTGCCCTGGCGGGACGGCGGCACTGGAAAGGCTGATTCTGCCCGCCTGAAAATGTCCTGGCCGGGCCGGGAATAGAGCCGGCGCCGGCCGGTTTGCTTTCGGTCCCCGGTGGTGAGGAGCCCGGGGATATTCCGGGCTGGACCCGTCCTCTGCCCGGTTCTTCCGACCGACACCCGAAAGGCCTGCCCGCTCCGGGTGGGGCTCCTCACCGGGCAGCCCATCCCCCTGGGCCGCAGGCCCGGAACTTATCCTTCCGGAGCCGGAGGCCGCCGTGCCGGTCATCGGGCTTAACGGGCTTCCGGGCCGGGAGGTGGTCCCCGAACGGGGGCTTAAAGACCGGTTGTGGGCGCGGGCGCCCAGGGGGCCGTTCCCCTGGGGCCCCAGGGGCATCCCGGAGGCCGTCGGGGGGGCGGGGCCCGATGCGGCCCTGGGCGGGAGGCCCATCCCGGTGTGGGGTGCTCTGTCCACCCCAGGAGGTTCGGCTTTAGATCTCCTTTACGGTGGAGGATTTTGAGGACCTTTTAAGGCTGCTGCGGGAGCGGCCGGAGTGGCGGCTGCGGCTCCTGGGGGTGCTGCTGACCGAGGAGCTTTTAAAGCTTCCGGCCGGGTCGGGGTCCTGGACCGGTTCCACCGGCCGGAGAAGGCCGTAGAGGAACCGATCAAAGCCCAGGCAAAGACGGAAGAAGAGGTTGCGGCCCTGACCCGGGCCACCAGGACCCTGCAAGCCCGGCCGGGTGGGGTGGAGCGGGAACCGGGCCGACCGAAAACGTGGCCGCCGACGTGGTGGAATACCTGCTGGGGCGCCAGGGCTACCGGCCGGTGAGCCGGCCCGGCCCCCTGGAGGCCGACGGGGAGCCGGACCTTATCTGGGCGGTGGAAAGTCCGGCGGGGGAGCGGCTGTGGGTGGTGGCGGAGGCCAGGTACCGGCTCAGGGCCGAGGATGTGGCGAAGTTTGCCCAGAAGTTCCGGAGCCGGGGCTTCAGGGAGCGGCTCAAGGCGGCCGGGATTCCGGGGCCGTATCTGCCCTACGTGTTTCGGAATAGCCGCCGACATCCGGACCGACGAGCGGGCCGTCGAACCGGGCGTCGGGCTAATAACGGCCCGGGGGGAGGCGGTGGCGCCCAGGGGCCCGAAGCCTAAGACGTTTGATGTGTAATTCTGGGGCAAACAGCAGGGGAAGGAGCCAAGGTCTATAATAGCACGAGGTGCCGGATGGACCTGGACTCCTTCCTGGTCACGCTGTTGACATAAGGCGCCTGCCGTCGATGACTGGTGGCAGGCGACCCATCGGTCCCGGCCCAGCCGGGGCAGACCCTTTGAGCTGAGCCCGTCGGAGGTACTCACCCTGGCTATCCTGGCCCAGATGGCGGTGCGAGCGGGACTTTGTAAGGTTCGCAAACTTGACATAAGCAGTACTTATGTCAAGTTTCGAGACCCTTAAGCCAGGGTCAGTTCAACCGAAGGGTAAGGGCTTTGGAGCCTGAATTGCGGGCCCAGGAGCGCCATTTACTACGTGCTGGACACTACCCTCGGGTAAGGGCCTGCCGTCACGGGCTATTTGCCGGTCAGGCAGCTTCTGGCCGGTGTGGGTTTACGGCTTCAAGCTTGGGCTCATCGTCAAATTTGGGTTAGCCGAGGCCAGGGCTGCAGATGCCCTGCTTGCCACGGTTAAAGACCATGCGACCCACCTGGCCGCGGTTGTGTGGGAACAGCAGCGCCCTGGTCATCGCTACACCCAGACGTAATGAAAAGCGTGCCTGCCGGTGGTCAGTCGGGAAGCGCCAGGTAGTCGAGCAGGTGGTCAGTCATCTTAAGGACCACCGGGCCCGCACCTTAAGCGGGTTACTTGCCCGGATTGCTGCCAGGATGGTGGCTTACACTA
>Ga0197143_1000635_pt1 | contig 35702 bp, 42 predicted proteins | sample GBS70_MetaG_FD_148603 | JGI IMG/M metagenome (GOLD analysis project Ga0197143, IMG submission 148603) | Sediment microbial communities from Great Boiling Springs, Gerlach, Nevada, United States - GBS 70_MetaG | ecosystem: Environmental > Aquatic > Thermal springs > Hot (42-90C) > Sediment... | reverse complement strand
GTTCCCAGCGCTTAACCCTCTTGGGGCGTTTGAGGATGGTGATATTAGCCCCATAAGCTTCGGTTAGGACTTTTTCCAAGTAGTTAAAAGAAACGCCAAAATAAGCTCCGATCTCCGGGTCGGGCATCCCTTCCTCTTTGGCTTTAAGGAGCAATGATTTTAGGACCTCTTCCCCGTGGATTGCCCGGATATGAGCACTCAGCCTTTCACCCACCTCTTCTCGGCAAATTGGACACAAATACTCGCCCCGGATTGTCATGACAATTTGACAAACGCCTGTATATATGCTATATTAACATACAAAACAGCATGGGTCAAAAAGGAGGGAAAAATGCGTATCTACGGCATGCCCCTTTCTGTACTGAGAACTTCCCCACGTTCTTTGCTGAAAGCCTTACGTTCCGGCCACTTCGTGGCCATTGTGAACCAACGCACTCAAGAAATTGTTGCGGTTGTTATGTCCGTAAGAGATTTCCAAACCTTGACAGGCCAAGAAAAACCTTTGACATGGGAATCTCGGATATGGAACTAGAACTAATAGGGCAGACCGCTTTCCGAACCCAAACAGGAACTGTCTCCAACCTTCTCCAACACGGAAAGACAATCGTCCTTTCCTTTTGGGGAAGCCCCCGCGTCGTCCTCTGCCCCCTGAACGAGTTCAGACGCCTCACAAGATCCGAACCACAAGATTGCAGGACCATCAGCCTTTCAGCCTTGCGCGCCCAGCTTTCCCTGGTCATACAGGAGGGAACCCCCTACATAGTAACTTACTACGGGAAACCGATAGCTGTTCTCTGTTCCTTTGACATGTACGAGAAACTCCGAGGTGGGAAATGATCTTAGCAGTAACCAACGAGAAGGGCGGGGTAGGAAAAACAACAACCGTTGTCAACCTGGGAGCAATTTTAGCCGTTGAGCACCAGAAGCGCGTGCTCATCGTTGACCTCGACCCCCAGGCCCATGCTACCCTCAGTTTCCTTGCGCATGTCCCCGATAAACGTCACACCATCTATCCCGTTCTCCTCGGCCTTTCCTCCATCCAAGATGTCATCGTGCCCCTCCCCGATTACAAAGACCTCGCCCTTGCCCCTTCCTGCCTGGACCTCTCTGCAGCGGAGCTTGCCCTCCTAAGCTACGACAGCGAATACCGCAACACCCGCCTACGCGAGGCCCTTGAGCCAGTACAGGAGGAATACGATTACATCCTCGTGGATTGCCCCCCATCCCTGGGAGTTTTGAGCATCAACGCCTTGGTGGCCGCCCGCAAAGTCCTCATACCGCTTACCCTTGAAGAACTCCCCCTGCACGCCCTAGTGCCCCTCCTGAAGACGCTGATAGCTGTGCACAGCAACTTCAACCCCCTCCTTGAACCCTTCGGCCTCCTCCCCACGAAGGTGGAGAGGACCAGGCTTAACAACAGGATCATCAATGAAATTAAAATCGGGATCCGTATCCCCGGCGGAAACGGAACCTTAAGGGTGAAACTTAATGTCTTGCCCCCGATCCCCAAAAGTGTTCGGGTAGCAGAAGCTCCCGGGGCGAAAAAGGCCCTAATTTATTACGCCCCAGATCACCCTGCTACCTGGGCCTATCGTGAAGTTGCCAGGAGAGTTTTGGAGGAAATATGAAAGAGCTTATCAGCTGGCAAGAACTAATAGGCCAAAAGCGTGGGGTTGAAGAAATACCACTCAACCTCATAGAGCCCAACCCATACCAGCCCCGGCATGAGTTTGGGGATCTGGAGGGACTGGCCCAATCCATAAAGGAGCACGGAGTCCTCCAACCAGTGGTGGTGCGGCCTCACCCAACAAAAGAGGGCTGGTATCAACTCATAGCCGGAGAACGCCGAGTACGAGCAGCAAAGATGGCCGGCCTCACAGCAATCCCGGCCGTCATTAAGGATGTCGCCGATGACAAACTGCTCTTCTTTGCTTTCGCCGAAAATGTCCAGCGCAAAGACCTCACCCCCGATGAAATGCTTGCAGCCCTGAAGGAGGCGAGGAGAATCCTCGCCCTCCGCAATGGAGTCCCCGCAGATATGGTGACATGGGGAAACGTAGCAAAAGCGCTTGGAATCTCGAAAAGCACCGTATACAACTACCTGGCCATGGAGAAACTAGACCCAGAAGTCAGAGAGAAGTTGGGTTCAGGCCTGCCCCTGAGGACAATTTTAGCTGTCGCCTCCCTACCCCCCGAAAAACAAAAGGAAGCGGTGACCGCTGTCCTGGAAGCTAAGCTTACTGGCCCCGAAGCCGAAGAAATGGCCCGAAGAGTTCATGAGGGAGAACCCCCAAAACAAGCTGCCAGGGGGATAAGGAGGCGAAAACCTCGCCCGAGCAAGACGGCAGGAGAAGAGTTCAAAATCACTGAGCCCCACAAAAAGGAACTTGAGAAGCTCCCCCCCGAACTCCAAGAAGCCGCCAGATTAGAAGTTGAGACAAGAGGCCTGGACCCTATCCAGACACGATGGCTAGTCTGGCTCCTCTTGAGCGACTCAAACATGCCCGTACCACTAGCCGCTGGAAAGGTTGAATTCGCCGCGAAAACCGATGTGGGCAAAACCCTGCACAAGCTTACTCTCTTGTTAGATTCTTTCCCCACCCCTGAAGAATTGACCCCCAGCGAGAGGACGGTGCTCCTCACCCTTCTCAGGCACACCCAGGAAAAACTGCAAAGCATAGCTGAAAGCTTGGAGGAGACAGCATGGAAATAGTTCTGGCTTTCTGCGCTGCAATATCCGTTCTCCTTTTGTACGAAGCTTTTACCGGAGGAGTTTCTTGGGTGTGGTATCGCCTCCGCCCTCGGTCAGGCATAGAACGCCTCGCCGAAATGGAAGGGTGGGCCCCCAAAAAAGAGGAGCTGAGCTTCCTGAGCAGGCTCCTAGGGAAGAGCCTGGCCTCTTCCCTCTCCGCCCTGGGGGCCATCATCGGCAACCCTGCCCAGGATGAGAAGAGACTCCTCCAAGCCGGCTACCCCACCCCCTTCTCATCACTGGGGGATTTCTACGCCTGGAAAGCACTGATGGCTTTCCTCCTCTTTGCCCCCCTAGCCCTGGCCGGAGCTCTCCTCCACCTCCCCTTCCTCTTCCCAATCGCTTTCGCCGCCGGAGCCTTCGGCCTCTTCTGGCCCGACCTAGCCGTAAGGAGGGCTATAAAGGCCAGAAGGGACGAGTTCATAGCCGAAATGGGGCACAAACTTATGGTCCTTGGAATGTTCCTCCAGACCGGAGTCTCAGAGGAGGAAGCCTTTGAACTCCTGGCCCAAAGGCCCGGAGGGGAATTCACCCGTTGTATAGCCCAAGCTGTTGCCGATTACAACACGGGAATTCCCCTCATTCAGGCCCTGAAAAACCGCCTCCCCGAATACCCGCTCCCCGAGTTCTCCGACCTCATCCGTAAGATTCAGTCAGCGAGGGAAGAAGGGGCCCCCCTAGCTCGGGCCCTATACAACCGCGGACTATCCCTCCAAAGACATCTCTCTAACACGGTGTTGGGCAGGGGAACAACCAGCCTCACTTTCATGGTTTTAACCATGGCCCTAAGTTTCCTGGCCATTTTGGCGGCAATAGGAGCACCCCTGGTATATTTCATAATCACCCAGGGGTTGCTTTAAAATCCATCTTAGGAGGGTGAGCCATGGCTAAGCACAACCTCTTCAAAAATTGGGTCGGACAGAGCGGCAGCTACCTCGCCCAAGCAGTGCTAATCGTCGTTGCTATCCTCGTAGGGGCAGCTGTCATAGCTCTGGGCCGAGCCCTGAAGGACAAGTTCCAAGCCTTCGAGTCGCGCGTCCGGTCCTTGGAAGTCCCAAGCTGGTAAAAACAAAGAGGGAGGGGGAAAAGCCCCCCTCCCCAAAAAGGAGGGGCCATGTCCAATTACATAGCCTTTGCCGTTGTGCTTGTGATCCTTTTGATGCTCTTGTACGGAATACTCTACGCCGGATGGATCTGGTGGCACCAGATCAACTACGCCCTGGCCATCCAGGAAGGAACATACATGGCTGGAATCAAGGGAGGAGGAATTTCCCAGGGCTACTCCGCCATCCAGCACCTCATCGGCGCTACCTGGGGACGGGCACCCAATATTGTGCTATCACCCTCCCCAGGGGAAAGAATGGTGAGGGGTTATATAATCAAGGAGGTAGACATATGGATACCTTTGGCCGGCTGGATGAAAGTCCCTCTCCGCTCCTCCTCAACCCACCGCCAGGAGCGGTTCTACGGCGGCCCGCCGGCAAATTTTGAGTAAGACAAGGAGGGAACTATGGACATGTTCATAAGGAAAGACCCATGGAGCAAGAAGAAAAAGGTAACTACCGTCGGATGGTTGACCTTCGGAGTAGCTGCAGCTTTCATCGTAATACTTGGGCTCTTCCTCTGGTCAATTGGCGAGAGGCTCTACCTGAGGCCGGTCCGCGCCATGCCCACTTCAGTCGTAGCCGCAGCTTCTACCCCAACCCCACAGTCTAACCCAAGCAGCTGGGTGATGGAACTTGTGAAGGAAGAAGGCTACCCCTGGTTGGTCTACCCTGAGCCTCCCACACCCCCCTTCCCCCGCCCCAAATACCCATGGCCAGTGTGGAAAGTGAAGGATGAAATCACCGGAAGAGAGAAATACGATGTTCCGGACGAGGTGAAGGCTTGGCTCATACATGATGTGTGGGAAGCAGAACGATACCGCATCACGCATCTCACATACGATTTAGAGACCCTGCTAAAATTCTATGTGAAGGAAAAGGCAGAAGAATTGTATGAAAGGCGTACACCTAAACCCGGAGTCTACATTTACAAACCTGTCGAGGCCCAGCCTGGGCCAATCCGAGGCTTAGTAGTAACTAGCTGCTCCGCGGACGGGAAACTGTGCACTGTGGTGGAGCATATGGGTAAAAGGAAGCTGCGGGCATTTGACTTGCAAACGCAGCAACCTGCCCCGTATGCTCCCCCTGGGGAATACATGGAACTTTCGGCCCGCCTCAGTGTCCTGGAGATGGTTTACGACGAAACTGCAGGGCGCTGGAAAGTTGCTAAGATAACAGACATCCCTCTTGAGGAGGAACGAAAATGAAGGAGAAATGGCTTGTGCTGCTTTTTGTGATTCTTTTTTTGGGAGGCGTTGTAACTCTGGCACAAGCTCAAATTCCATGCCCCATAAAGTGTGTTCGTGAGGAATGTGAAGCTATTTGTTCTGGTGGGACAGCAATCCCCACTAGTGCTCCCACCAGTCCTCCTGAGGCTACCCCTGGCCCGCCAGGGGGAGGTGGAGGGGGAGGGGGTACCCCGGTGCCTCCGGGGACCCCTCCTCCCGACGTCACCCCTTTTCCGACCCCAACCCCTCCTCAGGACAGGGTCTGCGCCGATGAATGGTTCAGGTGCCGCTGTTTCTCGCCGAACTCGCTGGCGCACTCTCTAGAGTTTGCCTACGTTCGTCTGCCCAGTTGCCCCCCCGCCACACGCAGGGGAGGGTGCCAGAGCTCATGCCAGGGTGGCAGCTGGTACGACTATGAGCTTGTGGTCTGTGATGTTGAGGACGTGCCGGAGATATTCTTCTGGATGGTGAAGAACATAAAGTGCAGTGAACAGGAATGCGAACCCCCTTGCGCTACCCCTACCCCTCCACCCACGAGCTGCGATTCGGTGTTCCAGACCCCCTGGATAGATTGGCGGGTTTGCGCCGGCAACTGGGTACTTGTAGCCAGAGCCAGGATACCTGGAATTGCCGTTGGGCAAAACCCTTATCCCGCCCTGGTGCATGAGCCTGTCACTCTCCTTTTCACCCCGGTTGACGACTCCTGGCACTGGTCAACTGGAGGCCAGAACGGCACTGGATACGTGGACGACTGGAACCCTTGGAACTGGAGCTATGAGCCCCAAGTTTGCGATTCCCGCCCTGACGGAAACCGTTGCTTCCCGAAATGGCGCCGCTTCCGGGTAGGATTAAAATGGATCCAAGCAGGAAGCGATACGCCGGAACCTCCCCCAGCCAGGTACCACATAAACTGGGATGAAAGGCCTTGGGGAGAACCCAAAGAGGAATCCCTGAACTTCGACCTGGCACAGCACGTTTACGTAACATCCAGTGCCGGCAAAGGATGCCGCGACTCCGAAGGGAGAGATGCTTATTGTGTGGGCCTGACTTCATACTGGCGCCTGCTTGCTCAGTTCGAAGTCTACCACAATGACTGCGTGGAGTGGGGCGAGATAAAACGGTGTTGCCCTTGTTCCGAGGAAGACATTGAAAGGAACTTGTGCAAGAACGAATGCAGCACCCCTGATGGAACTCCTGGGTACAATTGTCCTCTTTCCTACTGCAAGAAGCGAGCTTGTGAGCAAGCCGGAAACTGCAACACTTCTTCCGTTGACGGCTGGTCCAGGCAAAGTCGGCTCTATGAAATTGATTTGCGGACCCTGGGCCAACCCCACTACTACGCAGTCTACAACCAGACCCATCCCCTCCCAGTTCGGGAGGTGCAGGATGTCATAACTCGGCCGGGGAGGTAGAGGTGGAAGGGGAACTTATAGGCATAAGTGAGGAAATTTTACGCTGGGGAATAAGCGTATTGTGCACTCTATGGGCCATAGGATTGGGGGTAAGAGCGGGGATCATTGCCCAGGCTTACATCTACCTTGGGGGAGGGGAGAGGGAAATAGCCTCCCTATTAAAGTGGCTCCTGGGCATGGTCCTCCTCCTCATCATCGCCCTCTTGGCCAACCCCCTAACTGAGGGGCTCTTAAACTCTTTGTTGTAAAGGGAGGATGCCCATGGAATCTAGGTTTAGATGGACCCAGACCTTGACCTTCTTGCTTGGCTTAGGGCTGGCCCTATTTGCCTTCATAGGGGTAATCCTTTATGTGAACGCCCAGAAGCCTGCAACCTATTCCGTCCTCGTTGCCGCCGCCGACATAAATCCGGGAGAGCCACTTCCCCAAACCAAACTGCGAGTCGACAGAATGGTCATGCACCCCAAGGTAGTTGCCCGCCTGGTACGCGAGGAGGAGCTGGAAAACTACCTGGGGAAAATTGTGGTCGAAACGATTTATGCCGGGGAACCAATACGCAAGCATGCCATTGTCTCCGAAGGAAATCCAGCAGCCCAAAGCCACCTTTCCCGCGGCCTAGAGAGGGTTGGGGAGGCCGCTTTCGCCCTCCCCGCGAACAAGGTCGTCATCCCCGACGGGATATATCCCGGCGACTGCATTGACCTCGTAGTGGGATTTGGCACCCTCGGGACCCTCTCCCAGTTTGAGGAACAACCCCCCGAGCAAGTGCGTTTCCCCTTGGCCAAGGCAATTGTGAAAGCAGCCCCTGTCTTGCAGGTTGTGAGAGAAAAAGAGCCAAACCCTGAATATGGGGCCGTGACTGGAGCTCCCCCTTACGTTGAGGGGAAGGTGCAAAACATTGTGGTGCGTATCCCCAGGGAGGCCGAAGAACCCCTGAAGTTCGCCTTGGATCAAGGAACTGTGCATGTGATTGTCCTCTCCCCTCAAGCTTGCCAAGAGCTCCCCTCCCCCACTCTGGGCTTCACCCTGGACGATTTCAAGGCCTTCTTCCAAGAGGAGAGGAAAAAGGCTCTTGGCCTGGTTGAACCCACCCCAACCCTTGCCCTTTCTCCCACCCTCACAGTTACAGTTACAGTTACCACCCCCACCCCGGCAGCCACAGTTGAAACCCCTTCTCCCACCCCAACACCCACCCCCCCCGCACCTCAAGCGTCCCTTCCTATGATGTCCCTTGTGCTCCCTTGCTTTGGCTCTGTCTTCTTGCTCCTTTTAGTTGGCCTGGCCTTCCTCATGGGGAGAAGGAGAAGATAGGAGGGGAAGGATGGCTGGGGAAAAGGTCCGCCTGCACATTGCCTTGCCTGCCAGCACTGTGAACGACATTCAACTTTTGATGCAGAAAATAGGGCAGGGAGCCCTGGCTGGTTTCGAACTTGGAGGGATTTCCTGGCAAGCCTCCCAAATAGCCGAGAACGTGAAAGATTACGACGCCGATGCCCTCCTCCTATCACCACTCATACCAGGATACAATTCTTCCATCATACCTATGCTCTACCACAATCCCGAAAAACCGATCGTCACCATAGCCGTTGTCCCTCGGGAGAACATGGAATGGGCCTCCGCCATGGAGGAAGCTGGAGCAGTAGCTCACCTCACATCCCCCTTGACCCCCGAGCAAATAGACCGGCTGGCGGAGATAGTGCCCCCAGCCATCTCCAAGGCCTGGCAAGAAAGGCAATCCCCGAAATACGTCCCCCGCCTTTCCCTCCCCGAAGCTATTGTTGTGGACCGGTATGGTTGGGAGAAGGGGACCTTCGCTTTCTGGGGGCCATCGGGAGGACAGGGCAAATCTACCCTAGCTGCGAACACAGCCGCTGCGCTTTCAGCTATCGGCGGACGCCATGTCCTCTTCATAGATGCGGACATGAACAAGGCCGATGGCCACCTCTACTTTGACATCCCGATGGGGGGGAATAACATCTTTGCCCTGGCCCGCAAATATTGGGCCCTGCAAGAGGCAGCCGATGGAATACTCCCCTACAACACCCTCCAAAGCTTCTTAGTTGAGAAGCGCTTCAAAGCAAGCTCTTCCCCCCTGTTCGTCCTCCCAGGCATCCCTCAGGCCTGGATGGCCTCCGATGATGCCCTCTGCGGCCCAGAAGGGAGGCAAGGGAGCGCCTTCACCCGCGCCCTACTTCAGTGCGCCACCAGGAGCTTCGACTTCGTGATAGTGGACTTGGGCCAAAGCGTGGCTCACCCCGTGCACTGGCAAGCCCTGCAAGAGGCCAACATTGTCTTCGCCATTTGCACCACTGCCCGGACATCCATAAACAACCTCAGGAAAGCCCTGGAGTTCCTGAAAGACCGGATGCCAATGGAGAAAATCCGAGTAGTGGTGAACATGTTCCACCCCCGCCATGGCGTCACCCCAGCCCAAATACAAAAAGCCCTCGGATATCCCGTCCTTCTGACAATACCGGTGGCTAGCGATGAAGAGGCGGTCATTGCCCTGAACGAAGGAGTCCCCCTTGTCCTGTACAACATAAATAATCCAGCCTCCCAAGCCATGCTCAACCTGGCCTCTACCATCTATCCCCCACTCTCCGAGATACTACGCAGGGCAAATTGGGTCAAGCCTCAAGGATTCCTGGCAAGGCTCTTAGGAGGTTAGCTATGATGGACATCCCAGTGGGCAGAGGCTTTTCCTCCCAAGCAGTCCGAAGCGTAATAGCTCAGCAGCTCGCTTCCGCCTCCTCCTCGGAAGAGGCCTTCCTTGAGGAAATGCGCAAGGAGGCCCAGAACTTGTTCACCCCTGCTGAACTTGAGGTGGGACTTTCCCCACAGAAGAAGGAGGCTTTTGCCAAGCTGGTTCGCCAACGCCTTGAGGAATTCAACCGCATAGCCCTCGCTCACAACCTACCCCCCATCCAAAAGTCCCCCGAGCTTGTGGTCCAGGAAGTCCTCGATGCCATCCTCGGGCTGGGCCCCGAACTTGAGTCCCTCTTGCGCCAAAAGGACGTCGAGGACATATACATCATCGGCCCAAATGAAGTATGGGTGGCAAAGGTGGGAGGGGAAATACAAAAAGCCCCAATTACCTTCCGTTCTGCGGAGTACCTCATGGAGATTGTGCGCCGGGCCACCGCCGGAACTGGCCGGCAGATTTCCCGCGCCTTGCCTTATGTGGACGCAAGGCTCCGCGATGGCTCCCGCCTCCACGCCATAATAGACCCATGCGCTGAGCCATCCCCCCAGGTCACAATCCGACGCCACCGAGCGCAAGATTTTACCCCAGGCGACCTAATACGCCTTGGAACTGTCTCCCCCGAGGCCATGGAGTTCCTCCAGAAATGCGTGGAAGCAAAGGTGAACATCTTGATAGCCGGAGGGACAGGAGCAGGCAAAACCACCTTGCTGAACGTCCTCTGCGGCTCAATACCCCCCGGAGAAATGATAATCACCATCGAGGACACCAGGGAATTGAACTTCAACCATGTCCCCCCTCCCCGCCACCTCGTGACCAGGGAACCAGGCCTTGAAGAAGATGTCCGGCCCATCCTCCAGAGGGACTTGGTAAAACAAACCCTGAGGATGCGCCCAACTTGGCTGATCTGCGGAGAGGTAAGGGGGGAAGAAGCTTGGGATCTGGTCGACCTGGGGCAGACCGGCCATGCCATCATGGGCGCAATTCACGCCGAGGACACCCTCCGAGCAATAAACCGCCTCGTGAACTACGCCTGGCGAGCAGTCCCAGATTTCTCCGAAGAGCTTGTGCTGAAGAACGTGGTTGGGGCCATAGAGCTTGTGGTGGTAATCAAGCCCTTCTCCGACGGGACAAGGCGAGTGGTAGAGATAACCGAGATTGTTGGGAAGGTCGAGATGGGAGGGACCGTTACTCGCCACACCATCTTCAAGTGGCAGGATGGGCACCTGGCAAAAATAGGGCGCCCTCAGTACAGGATTGCTGAGAAGTTGAAGGCAGTAGGCTATCGGGAGGAAGGAAAATGGACCCACTAACACTCGTACTGGCCCTCATGGCCGCCGGAGGAGTTTTCGTCGCTTTCTTGGGGGTGACAGCTCTGCGCCCACGGGTGAGCATAGAGCCCGGGGCAAAAGAGTCCTTCATGCAGAGGCTGGAGAAGCTCCTCTACCAGGCTGGATGGGATGTGACCCCCCAGGAGTTCCTGTCCATGGTTTTCTTCTCCTCCCTCTTGGGGGGCGTTGGAGTATTGGCCCTGAGCCACTCCATCCCCCTAGGGCTGATGGGAGGGGTCCTGGGAGCCCTCGCGGTCCTCTCACGCCTAGAGAGCAAGAAAGAAGAAGCTCGGCTCCGCTTCCAGCTCGCCTTGCCCGAGCTCGCTACGATCTTCTACGACGTCATAGCTAGCGGGGGAGATATCACCCGAGCCTTCTCCCAGGCCGCCATATCCGCCCCCGAGGCTGTCCGGAGAGACATGGCCGATGCAACCAGAATGTTGCAAACGGGAGTCCCCTTGGAAGAGGTCATTCGGGAGCTAGGGAAGAGGCACGACGACCCGGACTACTGGGCCTTCCTGGACACCCTCCACACCTTCTTCAAAGAGGGGGGACGGATCCTCACAGTCCTGTCTACCTTGGAGGAAACCATGAGGGAAAGGAACAACGTAAGGGAGAGGGTGAGGGCCGAACAACAAGGCCTGAGAAACCAAGCCCTCCTCCTCGCCCTTTCCCCCTTCTTCATGCTCATCCTGGCCTTCATGGTGATGAGGCCAATCGTCGCCCCATTCTACCACTCCCCCTTTGGCCCTCCTTACCTCGTCTTTGTGGTAGGGGGGCTCTCAGCCTTGGGTTGGTACCTGACCGAAAAAGTGGCCATTGCCCCATTGAGGGTATTAGAAGTGCGCTTCCAAACATATAAGCCGGAAAAAATCCTACAAAGGAGGTAAGCCATGGCTAAAGCTTTACTTTTGGCAATGCTAATATCCTTAACAATCGCCACTCCCGCCCTGGCTCAGGATGGCGGAGAAAATCCCATCATCTCCCTTGGCGAGAAAGCGCTCAGGGTAATAGTGACCATAGCAGTAACCCTATTTGTCCTCGGCCTAGCCTATTCTGCTGGGATTGAAGGGCAAATCGAAGCCCACTTTGGTCGTCCTGGGGCTCTAGCTGCCCTTGTCATCAGAGTGGCCACAGGCATAGTGGCCTTGCTGCTTGGACTTTTTGCTTCGGCCATCCTGGGAGCAATCTTAAGGGCAGTACAAACGCAGATAACTTTCAACATACCGACACCATGGTGATGAAACGCCTTATCCTTCTACTTCTCCTTTTAATCCTTGTGGTCCCCCCAGCCTGGGCTCAGGAACCTCCCCCTGAGTCCAATGAGGGTGGGGGCTTTCGCCTGCCCAACCCCCTAAACCTCGTAAGGCAGATAGTTCAACACATACTGATCTTCCCCACCCAGTCAATGAGGGAAGCCATTGAAAAGATGACCACAGGGATCATCATCGCCAACGTGGAAGCAATGGCTTCCCCCCTAGCCGAAACCTTGCTCCCCTTAATCATATCCCTCCCCAGAATAAGGGATGGGAATGGCGGGGGGACAGGAATTTTCGCCGGCCTTTCAGTCTTCGAACCAACCTGGCGTTACACCCTCATCATCTCTTTCATCTTCTGGCCAACCATCCTGGTCCTCCTGGCCATCTTCGCCGCCCGTGATGCCATCGTGGGAAAGGAGTGGGGGGTAGCCGATGCCCTCGACGTCCTCGTAACCTGGGGGACAGGAGCGGTCCTAGCTTTCCTCTCCCTGTACCTTATGGACCTTACGAATCGGGCCGTGAACTCCATCATCAATGCCGTAATGGCTGAGGAAGTGATCAAGGGAGGAGGAGGGCTGGCTGATTTCGTCAACTACCTTCTCCTGTCCTCAGCTGTCCCCCTCCTCGCCACCAACCCCGCGACAGCTCCAGGCTTCATATTCCTCGTCCTCTTCATGGTAGCGCTGGGCATGGCCCTTATCTTCAGCCTGGGCTTCTCCTTCATAGCTCGCCACAGCCTCCTCCTCATATTCGTGGCCCTCGCCCCCATGGCCCTCTCCTTCGGAGCCCTCCCTCCACTGCGCTGGCTTCGCTGGCTGTGGCTCAAGGGCTTTGTCCTCCTGGAATTGATAGGCTTGGCCAACGCCCTGCTCCTGAGGTTGGGGCTGGTGATGCTCACAGCGACCGTCCGCGCCGGACAAACTGGCCCCGCCGGCTCCATCCTGCGCTTCCTCGTGGCCCTGGGAATACTTGGCGTGATACTATCGATAAACGGGGCTGTCATACGGGCCGTTTTTGGCACAATCATTGCCATCGCCCAAGAAGTCATGGGGGTAATAAAGGCGCTCGTGACCGCGGGGATTGCAGTTGCCGGTGCAGCTGTGGCCGGGGGAGGGGGCCTAGCTGCCCCCGCCGCCCTCCAGACCCTGGCGCAAGGTTTGCGCTATGGAACTGGCACCATCGGCCAAGCAGCAGCCGGCCTCCTCCATGGCTTCTCAACCCGGGCCGCTGCCGCCCAAAAGGAAGAGACCGCTGCCGCCCAAGTACAGACCACACTCTCTCAAGCCCAAGAGGCCGCTTGGAAGGGACAACTGGGGGAAGCTCAGAGGCTCCTGGGGAGGGCGGAGATCGAAGCCAAGGGAAATCCAGCCCTCTTGAGCCTGATACAGAAAGCAAAGCAAGAGCTCTCAAACATGCCCGATATCTGGACTGGGAACCCGAAGGTTGACCGATACATAGCGCAAGCCCTGGACATGGTCCGCTCAGCCTATCCGGGCATCACCATGGAGAAAGAGGCCTTGGAGAAGGCAATGTGGCCCGTTAAAGCGGCTGCAGCCTATCAGAGCATAGAGACGATGGCCCAGCAAGCGGGCTTTGTTGGCCCTAACGCCCCCGCCCAATTTCTGGCCCACAGGATAGAACAGAATGTTGTGCCTCCAGAGCTCTATGGGGGGAAGTTCAAGCCCGTGGTGATGCCCAAAGTTGTGTCTGGGAAATACTTCGGCGTAGACCCAGGATTCACCAACGCCCCAGCGTACCCGGATTATGAGGCGGGCTTTGATGCCGCCTATTGGCTTGGCGCTCCCCAGCTCGCCCTGGACCTGACACGGGTTTTCCACCAGGTGAGGACAATGGTAGGTTTTGAGGAGTCAAGAGAGTTATACTATAAAGCGCTTGAGTTGCGGGGGAAGGAGAATGCCCTCTGGCATTTCAACGAGTACCTCAGGACTACTTACTCCACCAAGCCCTTAGTAAATCTGGGCTTCTGGTTCAATAAAACGGCACAGTTTGGCTGGAATGAGCCCCCAGCTCGAAGGAGGGAGGAAGATGCTTAACTTCCCTAGGAAGCTCCATGAAACCACTATTATGGGAATACCAACGAGAAAAGTCGTATACGTTTTAGTGGGAATAACCCTGGCGATCGGAGGGTTCATCCTCCTGAGAGGGGTCCCATTATTCCTCCGCCTCCCAGCTTCCTTGTTAATTGCAGCTTTCAGTTTCCTCCTAGCTTTCGGCCGCCTCGGAGGGGTAGACCTCGACCTCTTCGTCATCTACTACCTTAAGAGCCTTGTGAGCCCCAGGATCTACATCTGGCAGAAAGGGAGGCCCACCCCCCAAAGGGCGGAGAAACTTCCGGCGAAGGCAAGGGGGGAAGCCCTTGCCCTCCCAGCCCCCCTCATCATGACCGTGAACCTGGTCGTCCTCCTGTTCCTGGCCATTGTAACGGTTTGGGGGATGAAACTTATGGCCCACAAAGTTCCAACCCTTTGAGGGAACTATGTACTGTTGTTCTAGGTGCGGAACTACATATACTCTTGAGGAAGCCTTAAGGGGGGGCTACCTCTGCCGCCGATGCCTCCTCCCCCTCCAACTTGGCTCAAAACCTCCCCCCTCTCATATCCTCTTGGAGATACGCCCCTACATCTACGACAAAGTAGAACCAACGGTGGCGGAAGGCCTTTGGGGAGTATTGATGCGAATGGCCCCGGTCATCTCGGCCGAGATAGGGGCGGACGGGACAAGGGGCAAGCGCTTCTACATAAGGGTGCTGGAGGACATTAAGGATAGCCTAGTCTCCCAGATACAGGCTGCCTATCCGAACGCCCTTTGCGAGCTTGCTTCCCCCGAAGACGATTTCCTCCTCCCCCCGGAAGGGGGGAAGGAGAGGGTTACGGCCCTCCTGCGCTTGGAGAGGGGGGAGATATATCCCCTGCGCACCTTCAAAGAGGGTTTCGATACCGACCCCATAAAGTTAGTGTTGGGGGGGCTTGCCCCCGCCCCTGGGGAGAGGGTTGGGATGCAGGTAGTATGTTCTCCTCTGCCTAGGGGGTGGGCCGACAGGTGGCAGGGGAGCCTTCTTACGGTTGAGGGGAAAATTCAGGGAGAAAGCAGCCTGCTTGGAGCGATGGGGGTGGCCCTTTCCCTCGGAGCAATTTTCCTCGGCCTTACCTTCTCCCTCGCCTTCTACCTCCTGAAAGCAACCCTCCTGGCCCTTTCCTCCTTCTTCCTTTCCATCCTTTTAGCCATCGTGGCCTGGAAGCTGAGGGAAAAGTTCTTCCTGGGGGGGGCCGATCCGGAGGCGGTGAAGCGCAAGATTTCCCTCCCCGCCTGTCGGGCGCAGGTGCGCCTTGTGGCTTATGCGGACACGAAAGAAAGGGCCAGGCAATTAGTGCTGCAGGCGGCAGCCGCCTTCCGGCAATACGATTTAGCTGGGGGGAATGCTTTTCGGTTGCAATGGGCAGAGTTTGACCCTCTGGACCTTTCCCCGGGGAACGATGTCCTTAACACAGGGGAGCTGGCCGCTATATGGAGGCTGCCAGCCGGGGAATTTCAGGTCCCGGGCCTGCACTGGAACCTGAGCAAGCGCCCCTCCCCCATCCCAGAGGCTGTTTCCGAGGGGGCGCTGGTAGGGACAGCTCGGATCGGCCTTAATACCGTTAAGGTGTGCATCCCTGAAGCTGCCCTCTCTTACAATACATTTCTCCAAGCCAAGACCCAGATGGGGAAGACGAACCTTATGCTCCTCCTTTTAAGGGCCTACCTTGAGCGTGGCTGGAGCGTTGTCTTCATAGACCCCCACGGGATTGCCGTGGAGACAGCCCTCGGGTACATCCCCCCAGAGAGGATACCCAAGACCTGGCTTTTGGATTTCAGCCGGCAGGACAGGATAGTCCCCCTTAACTTCCTAGATGTCCACAGCCAGATGTGGGAGCCCCACAAGATAGTGGAGAGGACAGTGCGCCTTGGAAGACTTGTATGGAAAGATTACTGGGGGCCTCGCATGGAGGACGTTTGGACCCATGCCGTTTTGACCATTGTCCACCTCAACACGAAACTCCCTGAACACGCCCAGTTTTCCCTCCTCGACGTCCCCCTCCTCCTTCAGGGTAAGGAGTTTGGGACCAAAGTGAGGGATAGGCTTGTGACGGACGTCGAATTAGCTTCGTGGTGGACAAACTATTGGGAGGCACTGACCAACCACCCCTACTTTGCCCTGGAAGTGAGCACCCCTGTCCTCACCAAGGTTCAAGCTTGGCGGAGGATTCCCGCCACCAGGCTTTCCCTTGGTTATCCAAAGCTCATGGTAAACTTCAAGGAGATAATCCAGCAGGGGGGAGTGCTCCTTGTGAACTTGGCATCGGGCCAGTTAGACATAGGGGTAGCTGAAACTGTGGGGACGCTGATCCTCAACTTCTTGGAAGGGGCCTTCCGCGAGCTTTCGACTTACTCCCCCGGAGAGCGTCCCCCATGCGTTGTCATCGTGGACGAAAGCCAGAGGGTACCATTTGATTGGCAGGCCCTTATGGGGGAACTCCTCAAGTATGGGGCAGTGTTCGTCCTGGGAACGCAGTCCATAAACCAGATGGAGGAAAAGATGGGCAGGGAGGCGACAGCGGCCATAAAGGGCAACATCGCGAACATCTTCCTCTTCCAAAGCTCCGCTGAGGCCGCTGAGGCCCTCCTCGGGGAGTTGGACTCGGGCCTGAGAAACCCCAATTCCAACCTTACCCCTACAGATGTGGTGAATTTGGAGCCATTCTCCTGCTATGTCAAGACTGTCAACGGCTCCGCCCCCCTCCCCGTCTTCTACATGAGGACACTGAAAGCACCCGACCCGGACGAAAAGGTGAAGGAAGCAGTGCTGGCCGCAAGGGAAAGATACACCATCTCCCGCCAAGAGGCCATCAGACATTGGGTGGAGCACAACCTCAAGTGGGGAGGACAATCCTTCGCCAACGCGCTGGCGGCAAGGCTAAGCATCTTCCATGGGAGGACCCCAGAAGAGATACTCAAGATGCTTGAGGAAGGGATGAGGTGGACGGAGGAGATGGAGGAGCTCCTTTCTTCAGTTGATTTCCCCTATGAGGCCTTGACAAGCGATTATCTTGGACCACTCCCCAGCGGCGTGTTGGGACGAAGGAAAAAACTTCTTAAGGAGGGACGAGATGAGCAATTACCTTGAAACCATCCCAATTGTCTTCCTGGCCCTCCTCATAATTGGAGGGATCTTCCTTGGAGGAGCTTGGGGTTACGTGGGAATAGCCGTTGATGGCGCCGCCTACAACTGCGCTCGGATGGGAGCTTCCACCCTCGACCCCGCCCGCGGGAGGATGCAAGCTGTCTCAGCAGCCCTCGCCACCCTGGAAAACTACCACCTCGACCCCGCCGGCGCCCAAATCATGGTCTTCGGCAACTGGACCCGCAGAGGGGAAGTCCGCTGCAAGGTGGTGTACAACATAAATCTCAGGGCCCTGCCCTTTGCCTCCTTCACAGGCCCTTCCCTCAAGGTGCAAGGGGCAGCAGCAGCCGGAATCGCTGGATGGAGGTCGCTATGGAGGTAAGAGGGGAAAAGGGACAGGCTGTAGTGACATGGGGTCTCCTCCTTGCCTTCCTGGGGCTTGTGCTTCTGGGACTTGTTTTCGACGGGGGCTTCCTGGCAAGGTACTACCTCAAGCTCCGCAACGCAGCCGCTTTAGCCGCCCAAACAGCGGCCGGTCAATCTCTGGACGTCCCCCACTACATGGAGACTGGAGGAAGAGAACTTTTCCTCGATGGCCAGGAAGCAATGGAGATCGCCTTCGCCCAGTACAGGCTGAACACAGCCGGAGCCTCAAACATGCACCTTAGGAGATTAGTTGTGAACACCCGGGAAAGGTGGGTTGAAGTGGAACTTGAAGGGACATACAACCCAATGTTTTTCAGTGCCTTGGGGCCAATCACCCTGAGGGTCAAAGCCAGAGCTTACGGAGCCCATGGAATACAGCAGGAGGGACAATGATGCCTACTTGGGTCCAACCCCTTCAGAAGATCATCCTTGTAAGCGAGGTGAGGGACGGATGCATCATCGTAAGGACGCACCCAGCACGGGCCGTGCGCGCCCTTGCCTTGGGAGGGGTAGACTTCAGCCGAATGAACAGGGAAGAGAAACAGGCCTTCTTCGCCCAGCTGACCTCGGCCATGCTCACCTGGGACTTCCCGTTCCAGTGGGCAATCTTCCGCCGCTATCAGGACCTCTCCCCCTTCTTCTCCTCCATGGAGGAAGATGCTCGCAGGGCCGGAACCGAAGGATTGGCCCAAGAGCTCCTCTCTTTCGTGAGGCTCGTTCAGTCCCAAACCAGAGCCCTCACCCCCCACTACTACATGATCCTGTGGGAACCTGTGGGCCTGAGGCCATGGGAAAAAGTGGTCCAAACCTTGGAGGAGAATGTGGATAAGGCTAAGCACACCCTGAAAAGCATGGGGGTGAGCGCGGTGGAAATCCCTCCAGAAGAGCTCCTGAAACTCTACAGTGACGTCCTGTCCACTATGCCCCCTTCAATATATCACCCACCAATCTCCCTCCTCTCCCCCATATCTCGTACGAAGGTGGTGCCATGATTGAGGTGGTTGCAGTTTTGCCTTGGGGGAAAGCCGAGGAATATGCTACCATCCTTGGGATACACCCAGCCACAGCCCGCAAGCTCTTGCTGAAGCTGGAGAAGGAAGGGCTTGTGGCACGCGCCAACCCCCACCACCTCGATGGGGTAGCAAGGAGCGTGTGGCACCTTACCCCAGCAGGCTTCAAGGAGGCAAAGGAACCCATAGGAGGAGTGCCATTCTGGCAAGCCCTGGCAGCCTTCGAGATAACTCTGAAGGCCAGGCAAATCGCCCTTTCAATTGGTTATCCAAGCTTTTTGCGAACATGGGTTCAAGGGTGGCATGCCTTCTCCCTTGTAATAAGGGGGAAAGGGCTCGTCTCCCCAGTATTGGTGGAAGTGGACAATGGGATGTTGGCCCTCCGATATTACCTCCGCCGCCTGAGAAAACTGGCCTCATTCTTGGGCCAGAAAGAATGGTTCCTGCGGCCCGAAACACAACCCTCACTCTTGGTGTCCACTACCTCCCCCCAAAGGCTGGAGAAAATACGACGCTTCCTCCAAAGGAATCCTTCCCCATTGCGGGCCTTCTTCTCCTGCGGTCGGGTTTGGTACGATTCTGCCGGAATCCCTTGCTCCTTGCCCCAAGCCCTCCCAATAGCAAGGGAGGAAGATTTCTGGGATGTCCCCGCAAGCTCCCGCCTCCTCTCTTCCCACCCTGCCTTCAACCCCCGCTCCGTGAGCGCCAAATTGGCCATGCTCCGCCTCTCCCTCCCCTCCCCCTCCACCCTCTGGACCCTCTTCTACCTGGCCTTCTACCCCGCAAGCACCTCAGAACACCTGGCAACCCTGCAAGCTGTAAGCAGGGAGGAGATCGCCAGAAGGCTTGCCTGCCTGGCCAAGCTCGGCCTGGCCTTCCCCTCCCAAAACAATTGGTTCCTCACTGAAAAGGGGCTCCGCTTCCTGGCCTTCACCCAAGGCGCCCCCCTCTCTCACTTCTCCCGCTCCTGGGGTTACCCACCCGGAGGCCCACCAAAGAAATGGAACAGAACCGCCGGCCACGCCACCATGGTCTTGGATTTCCTGTGCCGCCTGACCGAAATCGCCAGGAGCCGAGGAGATTCGCTGAAGATATGGGATGGGGAAAGGACAGCCTTCTGCGGCGGAACCCCCCCAATCTTCCTCTACCCCGACGGACACGGAGTATACGTGATGAAAGGAGGAGGCTCAATACGGTTCTTCTTCGAGTGGGATAATGGCACAACCTCCTACTCCTCCTTGCAGAAGAAATTCCAGAGGTACAGAGAACTTGCCCGCAGGTGGCCTGAATTCGAGGATGGCCCCCTCCCAGTGCTCTTGGTAGCTTCCCGCCGCCCCAGCGACGTCCTCTTCCTCCTCAGGAAAGAACTTGAAGCATCAGGCTTGAGGGCCTTCGTAGCCCCAGCCCAGAAGGCCCTCTCCCGCCCCGACCTCCCTGTATGGATAGGGCTGGACGGGAGGTGGCACCAAGTCTTCCCCTTCAACCCCTATTACTACCAAAGAGGGAGGAGATAAATGCTGGGATTCCTGCGCAGCCTCTGGGGCAAAGAAGAGATACTCATAGGAGAAAGAGACCTGATTGACCAGCTGGCCGTTGTAGATGAACTGGACGTGGAAAAGGACTTCATAGTAATCCCTGGCAAGGGGGTGATAAGGTTCTGGTGGGTGGAGGACTTCCCCCCTCAGCTCTCCCGCGAAGTTGTGGAGCAGATCCTTACCTTCCCCGGTCAACTCCACCACAGCCTCATAGTCGAACCAATGGACCCAGCTGAAGCCCTGCGGGCCATAAAGTCGGCTCGGATGCTAATGCGAACTACCCAGGCCCTGCAAAGAAAGGCCGATGTCCTCGCCGATTACAGGGTTGAAATGGGAGCCCAAGAAGTGGAGGAGGATTTGGCCAAGCTCCAGCTTTCAAATATACCACCAAAGAAGCTACTCTGGGTAATGGCAATGGCCGCTTTAGATCCGGAAGAGCTGGACTACAAGTCCAAGAGGCTGGAGGAACTCCTCCTTATCTCCGGCCTCCGAGCCCACAGAGCAACCTTCCGCCAACTTCAAGCCCTTCAGTGCCTCCTCCCCCAAGGATACAATGCCCTTGGAGAAAAACGCAATGTCTGGCTGGACAATGTGGCCGGCCTCTTCCCCTTCGGAAACTGGGGACTAGAAGAACCCAGAGGCCTCCCAGTTGGAATACACAGGGTGACCGGAGAATGGATCATCCTGGACGATTTCGCCGAAGAAAACCCCAACATGCTCATCATAGGAGAACAAAGATCAGGAAAAAGCGTCTTCTTGAAGGTCAAGATACTGTACGCTAGAGCCAGAGGTTGGCGCGTTTTCATAGTGGACCGGGAAGGAGAGTATAAGCGTTTGGTGGAAAGGCTCGAAGGAGCATACTTCGACCTTGGCCTCAAGTCCGAACATTCCCTGAACATATTGGACGTCAACCCCTTCAGCCCTGAGGGATTTGACGAGACCTTGCACAGCCTCCTGGCCTTCCTAGATCTAGCCTGCGGAAAACTTACCCCACTGGAAGAAAACATAGCCATAGATGCCTTCTTGACAATTATGGACGCCGCCGGAATCAAGAGGGACGACCCCTCTACCTGGAAGAGGACCCCACCAGTTCTCGCCGACCTCTACGGCCAAATTCAGGCCATGGGCTCCCCACATGCTTTGGACCTGGCCGAAAGACTTAAACAATATGCGGTTGGGATATATAGAGAGGCCTTCAGCTGCCACACAAATGTCCCCCCAGGAGACTTGGTAGCCTTCGGCCTAAGGGATGTCCCAGAGAGAATGCGCCCCCTGCGCATCTTCCAGGTCCTGAGCTACATATGGGCAAGGGTCCTTTCGGAAATGAAACCAACTTTGGTCCTGGTGGATGAGGCCTGGGATTGGCTCAGAAACCCCCAAGCCGTAAGGGGGTTGGAAGAGATAGCTCGCCGGTTCCCAAAACGCTACGGAGGCCTCCAGCTTGCCACCCAACACGCCGGGGACCTGGCCAGCTCCAAAGCCGCCGAGGTCATCCGCGATACAGCCGCCTACGTCCTGCTCTTCCACCAGAGACCTTCGGCTGCCAAGCGCCTCGCCGAGGTCTTCCCTCTCAGACCCCAAGATATTAACGAGCTCCAGGCCCTGGGCAAAGGAGAAGGACTCCTCATCGCCCGCCGAAGGGTTATCCCAATATACGTGCCAGTCCCACCCAATTGGTGGCCCGAACTAACTACTTCCCCAAGGGAAATATTGGCCATGGAGGAGAACAATGTTTAAGAAGCTCCTCATATTTGCTTTGCTGGCCGTCTTCGGATACATCGCTTCCTTCACCTGCGCCTTCGTTTCCCTGACCGCAGCCTTGGCCGAGACCCTGGGAGAAATCCATGGCCCATGGAAAGAGGCCGTCTACAAGTGGATGAGGGGAGAACTAGAGGGAACTATCGTGGTCGAAGGAACCCTCCCAATAGTGTGGGGAACATATGTGGCCCCCGAGGGGATACCAAAGGGATTGCCCGTGAAAGGAACCATAACTGCATACTTCCACGACCCTGATTACCTAGCCAAGTTCGGCCGAGAACACACCGGAATAGACATAGCGTGTCCAGAAGGGGAGGAAGTGGTCTCAACTCTGAGGGGAAAAGTCCTCCTAGCTCGCCCCTACGGAGGATATGGCAACTTGGTGGTGGTCCAGAACGGCCCAGTCACAGTATACTTTGCCCATCTGGGGGAGATCGCAGTGAAGGAGGGGCAGGAAGTAAACCCTGGGGACGTGCTCGGAACTGTGGGGACGACTGGTAAGACCACCGGCCCCCACCTCCATTACGAGGTGAGGGTAAACGGAAATCCAGTGGACCCACTGATGGCCGACCTCGCCCACTACATAAAGGAGCTTTCTCCTCCTCCTCCTCCTCCTGCCGGAGGGGGAGCTGGAGGGCCATATCCCCAGATCGCTGGCTCCGGACAGTATGAGGTGCTTTCAGCAATCACCCACCCCCCCGAAGCTACCGGATACATACAGGGGAGGGTGAGGGGGAGGGTTTTGGGGCCTTCCGGAGCTCCACTCGTAGGAGTGAGGGTGAGGGTCACTTGGCCCACAGGGCATGCCGACACCATCACCGGAGCCGATGGAGGATACGAGATAGTGCTGGGAGGAAAATGCAGCGATAACTGCTATTCGGTCTTCGTCCTGGACGGCTCTAGCCAGGTCGCCCGCTTCTCAGACCCCATAGGGCATACGGTGACAGAAGTTGTTTTCCGGAGGAGGTGAGCCTTGTCCCGCAGGAAAGCAGCTTTCCTACTAAGCTTCTTGGCCCTGATCATCTTACTCCTCCTGCAAGGAAGGCTCAGGGAACCAGGGGCGGAAACACCCAGAAGCTCCCCCATTGTTCCCACAGCTACAGCAACACCGTGGTGGTCCTCCCTTACCCCTACTCCGGCGGAGGTTTCATGGTAGAAGTTATGCGTGGTCTAATCCTCACCATACTGGCCGCCCTAGGGGGCTGGCTGATAGCATTCCTGCTCCTTTCCAAGCTCCCTCTTCCCTTCTCCCTCCTCCTCAGACGCTTGGCCCCCATTGTAGGGGTAGGCCTGGCCATCCTGGTCGGCTACGAGATGATACCGAGGCCCGAACCCCTATCCCCCCCTCCCCCAGCTTTCCCTACCTTGCCCCCAGAAACCAACACCGAAAAGTTCGCAGTGGTAATGGACGGAGGAGAATACCTCGTCCTCCCCTCCGGGGAAAGGGTCCCAGCCGGAAGGATCGCCATCTCCCTCTCTCGTTTCCCCCGTCCCCGAAATTACCGCTGCGTGCATTGGATTACCTCCCCTGTAACACCTGAGGAGAAGGCCAAGAAGTTAGTGAAGGAACTTAAGGAGATGAAGATAAGCATGGCCGTTGTCCCCGTGGGCTTGGACGATTACAACATCCACGCCCACGACCAACTAATAAGGGAGCTTTCGCAAGCGGGCATCATCCCAGTAGCTCGCCCTATGGTGAAGGTAGGGCCTGTAGGGCCTTCCTTCGCTCAAGCAGTGCAAGGAGCAATCTCTTCAGGGGCTAAGTACATCCAGGTCTTCAACGAGCCCAACCTCGCTGAGGAATGGGGGGAAGGGAAAACTGGCTCCCCTCAGCTGCTTGCTGAGCATTGGGCCGCAGCGGCCCAGCAAGTTGTGGCCCTCGGCGGGTACCCAGGCCTCCCCCCTATGGCCCCCCAACCTACTGGCGATGACGAAAGGTGGCTGGCTGATTTTCTCCTTGCTCTTGTCAAGGCCAAAAGGTACGACCTTTTGAACCTCTCCTGGGTTGGAGTCCACGCCTATTACTCAGCATACAACCCAAGGGATGACAGGGGGTTCGGCCTCTACCGCCGCTATTCGGCCATTTTGCAGGAAGTGATAGGCTCCCCCCTCCCAATAATAGTGACTGAAGGGGGGCTTTCCCCAGAAGCCCAAATAGACCCCCATACCTGGGGGAGATGGGTTGTGGAAAGCTATGCCTACCTTGCTCAGGAAAGAAACCCCTGGCTTCTTGGTTGGTGTTACTGGGTTTTGGAAAGTGAAGAGCCAAAGTGGAAGCCAAGCGCTTGGTTTGAAGGAGGAAACCCTAAGCCAGTAGTGCAGATGATGAAGGAGGAACCATGAGGAAGAAGACCATCAGAGCCCTAATATGTGACCCACGAGCCCTTCAGGCAATCCAGCAATTCACTGCCCCGTTTGAAGTGCGAGAGGCCTTCAGCACAAGAGGGGCCCTTGAAGCAATGGGGTGGGCCAACCTCATAGTCTGTAACCCCGAGCAGCTTTACCCCGACAGAATAACGCCAGCGATGCTCCAGGCCGCCCTGGAACAATGGGAAGGAATATGGGTCCGCGTTGAAACCTTCATTTCTTCCCCCTTGGATTACCAAGGGGCAGCAGCTGTCAGGATCGGCCACCTTAAAGCTCTCCCCCCAAAGGTTGTAGCCGTAACGGGGTTCGGAGGGGTTGGGAAAACCACCCTGGTCCTTTCTGCCGCCAGAACCTTCGCCCGCCGAGCCAAACTCCCTGTCACCGCCGTGGAAATGGACCATGCCCCCTCCTCCTTCCGGCAACTCCTCACCATCCCAGATAGAACTCACGACTTTTACGAACTGGCCTCCCTCGCCGAAGGAGAGGAAATCGCCCTCCCCAACTGGGAAGGGGTAACATTGGTCCCATCAGATGTGGAACTCGTGCTCTCCCTTGGGGAAGGAGCCTTTCGCCGAGGGCTAAGCAGGGCGATAGAGAGACATATCCTCACCCTCCTGGACTTGGCTTACCCTCATCCCTTCTTTTCCCACCTCCTGGAGAGGACGGACTTGGTGGTGGTTGTGGCCCTGCCCAGGAAGGATTCTCTGGAGAAGGCACGCTGGCTTATGGGAGAAATTCGTAGGATTTCACCGGAGAAGGAGGTGAAACTCGTCCTCAACAGGGTTAGTTTCTTCAGCAAATTGGGCTTGGCGGGAATAGAGAGGGAAGCCGATGTCCCCGAAGTAGGAGGGGCTTGGGAATTCCCGCCAAGGGTAGGAAGGGCTTTGCTCAAAGCAATATACCCTGGCTGGTAAGGAGGTAGAGTTGAGCAGGAGCACAATAGCTATAGCCATAATTTCCCTCTTAGTGGCCCTTCTGGCCACAGCGTTCGCCTACAGGAATGTGGAGAGGCTGACAGCAACGGCCAAAGCGCCAGTGCTGGTCAAGGATATCCCCCCATCCACAATCATAACCAGGGAGATGCTGGTAGAAAGGGAAGTGCCGCGAGCCCTTCAGAACGAAGGCATTTATCACCGCCCGGAGGAACTTGTCGGGAAGGTAAGCACAGTCCCCCTTAAGGCCGGAAGACCAATATACACAGACCAGGCCATCTCCCTGGGGGAGTTTCGGTTGACCGATGACCCCAGCTTGGAAATCGTTTCCATCCAAGTTGCACCGGAGTATGCGGTTGGGGGGGTAGTGCGCCCCGGCCATTTCATTTGCATATATCGGATTGCCGTGGGGCATCCCCAAGAGACTTCCCCTCAAGCTCTCCTGGAGGGGAAGGGGGCAGATTTGGAGAAGGTAACTTGCACAGTGGCCCTGGATGTGAAAGCTTCGCTTGGCTTCCCCCTGGAGGAAAAGGGGGAAAGAAGGCCGTTGAACATAATAACGGTGGGGGTTCCTCATGAGGTAGCCAGCGAACTCCTCCGCCTCATGGGCGAACAGAGGACAGGAAGATACATCGCCGCTATAACTCTTGGGCCACTTTTCCCCAAGGAGGGAAGGGAGCCATGAAAGTAGACCTGGAGGCCCTCACTCAGATCTTGCAGGAAAGGCTCGTTGAAGAGGGGATAATCCCCCCAGGAGACAACGCCACAGAAGAGGAAAAGCAAAGCTTCGAAACTGCAGTGAGGAAGATCCTTGTGAGGCTGAAGGTTGTCCCAACCACCGAATTGGATTGGATAGCCAATGCTTTGGCCAAACGTTTTTTGGGGTTGGGGGTTCTTCAGCCCTTCTTGGAACAAGAAGGGGTAGAGAACATCCATGTAGTGGACAATACGGTTATAGTTGAAAAGAAAGGGAAGGTGGAAATTGTTGGCCCAATGGCAACCCCAGAGTACTTCCGCCAACTGGTTTTGAGGGAGGCCGAAAGGGCAGGAGTAGCAATCCATGACGCCAAACCAATTGTCATAGTGCCTGCCCCCGGCGGGCATCGCCTAACAGCCATCCTGCCTCCTGTCGCCCGCGGCATATACATATCCGTGCGTGTGCACCCCCGCCTCTACACCCTCGAGGAACTTGTGGAGCAAGGGGAACTGCCTCAAACCCTCGCCGATGAGCTCGTCCATGCCCTCTACCCCCAGAGACGCACAGTGGTCATAGCTGGAAGGCCTGGAGTGGGGAAGAGCACCTTGCTGAACGCCCTCCTCAATGCCCTCCCCCCCGAATGCCAAGTGCGGGTGGTGGAAGCCTTCCAGGAAGCTCGCCCCCCAAAACTAGCCATGCATGTTGTAGCCACAGAACAAGTTACAATGGCCACGCTCGTAAACGAAATGTACTCCCGCACAAAGCCCGACGTAGTGGTGGTGCAGGAGGTAGTATGGGATGAGGTCCTCCCCTTCTTGGATGCCTGCAGCCTGGGAATAGCTGGGATGACTACCATCCACGGCAAATCCACCCTAGACGCCCTTGTGCGACTGGAGAGCTTGGCCATAGAGGCCGGGAAACTCTCCAGGGAAGGAGCAAGGGAGAGGATAGGCTTAGCCGTGGATCTTGTGGTATACTTAGAGAAACGCCAGGATGGCCGGAGAATAGTGACAGAGGTAGCAGAGGTTTCCCTGAGTGAAGGTAGCTACCACCTCTCCACAGTATATCGGGCTAAGGAGGGGCCATGAACACTTTCCTCTTGCTCATATCCCTTTCCCTGGGCTTGGCCGTAGGCCTCATAGTTCATTCAGGGCTGGAAGCCTTGCGAGCTACCTTGGCCCGTTCTCCAGCCCCCTCCATCTTGGGGAAAGTGGGACATAGGAGGATGGCTCGCCCTAACCTAGAGTCCTTGTCCTTCATCCTCTTGGCTCTAATAGCTTTAGTCAGGGGAGGGTGGCTGGCAGCTCTGTGGTTCTTAGGAATGGGGTTATGGAGGAACACTTCCCGCAGGGAGAAGGAAAGCCAGGAAGACCTTGAAGCCGTAAGGCGCTTTGTGGAGCTCTTCATCTCTCGCCAGGCCGTCTTTTCGGCTCCAATAAGGGCGATGAAGGAGGCCGCTGATCTCCTTCCCCCGGAGCGCTTCCCCAGACCACTTGTGGAAAAGGCATACGCTGCATATAGTGTGCAAGGGACAGAGGAGGCCTTCTTCAATGTCCTGTCCGAGTGGCCTTGGCCATCGTGGAAGATGTTTGTGACGCAAGTCTCTTCCCTCACACGAGGGGACGAAGAGACCAGGAAAGAAGGGCTCCGAGAGTTGGCAAAATTCTTCACCAAGAAGGCCGAGCTCGTAAGCGAAGTCCAGATCTCCCTCACAGCCTCCAAGATAACGGCAACAGCCCTGAGGTGGGCAAACCTTGCTGCCTTCTTCCTGGCCATAGTCTCCCCCATCTGGAGCGACTTCTTCCTCGCTTCATGGTCAAGGCAACTTCTCCTTTGCCTCTTCCATGCCATGATGCTCAGTGGGAACTTGTACTTTGAGGCTCAGCAAGCTTTCCTTTCAAGGAGGACACTGTGAGCGGGTTCATGTTGGTTCTGTCTTTGCTCTGGGGTATAACTGCTGGTGCCTGGGTGTATGCTTTTGGGGAAACACTGCGGGGGATATGGGGCTGGTTCTGGCGTTCTCGCGTTCCTTCCCTCCTTGAGAAAAGGGAGAGGAAGCCTTTTTCCCTCTACAAGGAGGTGGGACTTTCTCTGTCAGCTTGGCTCCCAAAGGTGGTAGCAGCCGGGATACTGGGCTTCCTCTGGGTGTGGCTGGCTGCTGGCCCCTTCTTCGCCCCCTTGGGGCTCTTGTGGGTCCTGGCCCCTTTGACCTATCGCCACATCAAGATCCAGGAGATCCGCTGGGCAGCCCTGAAGGAGACACATCGCTTCATTGTGGGCCTGTGGATGCGCCTTACGGGGCTTGGCAGCTTAGGAAAAGCTATGGAGAGCCTCATCGATTCTCCCATTGCTGGGGAGGGGGAAGTGGCCTCCCTTTTTTGGAGGCGCCTGCGCGAACTTTACGAAGAAATTGTCCACACCAAGGGAGGCCTACCAGAGGACGTTTTGGAGGAAATGGCCAGAGAATGGAAGTTGACCGAGTTGGAGGAAATAGCTTTGGCTGTGAAGGAAGCCAGAGGGGGAGGGCGCGGCTTTGAGAAGATACTGAAGCGCACCATTGAGGACCTTTTGGACAGGATGCACAGGGAAGCGATGTTGAGCGTAAAGCAAGCATCAGCTAGAATGATATATCCAGTTGCAGTTCTTATGTTCCCTACGGTCCTTCTAATGCTCTTTTTGCCGTTGTTCGCACGGATAATGGAAACTCTCTGATTGGGGGATTTTCGGGTGGGCCCCGCCCGTTTTGAAAATCTTTCTTAAGGAGGTGCGCGATGAGGGAAAACATGTTCACTTCATGGGATGGGCAAGGTTTGCCCGAGTACTTGGTGAACCTGGGCCTGGTGGTCACTGTGCTCGCCGTGATGCTCATCGCCATCTTCGTGACCCTGAGGGCCAAAGGTAGCGACACAAACGCCTTCTACCAGAGCATAAACGTTCCAACCAACGCAGGCATACCGTAAAAATTGGGCGGGGGGCTTGTGGGGCGAGCCCCTCGCCTAAACCTACGCTTAGGAGGGGGAAGATGACCAAGAACTTGTTTCGGTCCTGGGAAGGGCAAGCAATTCCTGAGTACTTGGTAGTGGTGGCCATAGTGGCTGCGACCATGCTCCCCATAGTTGTGGCCTTGGGGCTAGCTATAAAGGGGGTGTTGGAAGAGATATACAATTCGCTGTAAGCGCCATGAAGGAATTTATCCTTTCCTTTCCGTACATACCTTGGCCCTGGGGGCTTTTTCTCCTCTTCCTCTTGGCCTATGTTGCTTGGCACGACCATGTCCGCAAAATTGTGCCTGCCTGGCTTGTTCTTCCGGTGTGGGTTGGCGCTTGCCTTTGGCGTTCCGTAGATGGCCACTGGCTTGTGCTGGCCTACGTGGTTGTTTTCGTCCTCGAGGAATTCTTCTTCCCCCAGCTCCTGGGCCTTATGTGGGCCCTAGTGGCCGCTGCCGTGACCCTTGTCCCCGACCTCAGGGTCGGTTTCCTCCTGGCCATGTGGTCAGCTCTCATCACCCTCTTTCACTACTTGCACTGGGGGGGAGTTTCACAGGGGCTTGGAGGAGGAGACATATGGATGCTTATCCTCCTTTTCACCTTTTTCCCCTACCCCACATTCGCCTTCACCCTCGCCCTCATAGCTGGAGCTGTGGGACTGGCGAAGGGGGGAAAGCTCAAGTTGCCCATTGGCCCCAACTCCCCAGCAACTGCGTGGGTGTATAGCTTGGCTGGGGGCATATACGTGATCCTATCCTGGCTTGTGAATGGGGGAGGAATATGAGGAAGAAGGGACAGACAACTGGTGAATTCGCCGTGGCCCTCCTCGTGCTGCTTCCTTTGGTTTTGGGTGCTTTCTACTTGGCTCGGATAATTTCCCTGAAGCACTCCCTGGATGTTGGCTGCTATAACGCTGCTAGATACCTCTCCATCAATCCCTTGGACGAAGCTACAGCCATCGAATTGGTTAAACAAGAGATTGAGCGCAATGTCCTGCCCTTTGACCCTGATGGCGTAGAGGTGGAAGTGAACATCCCCTCGGCAGCCTTTGGCTCCAAGCTTACAGTCTCCTGCCGATATCCTGTCTCCCTCCGGATTCCCGCTTGGGGCTCTTTGGGGGGAAGGGTTCTAGAGGCATCTCATAGCTTTTTGGTGGAGGCATGGCCATGAAAGGACAAGCTGTAGGGATAATAGCTGTTTTCCTCCTTGCCCTGATCCCCTTTGCTGGCATTGCTACTGACCTTTACGTGGCCCTTAAGGAGAAGAACTGGGCCAGGAACGCAGCCTCCCAGGCAGCCTTGGTTGGGGCCTCCTTGGGAAGGGATTGGGCATACTATGAAAGGGAAGGGAGGATGCGTCTTCGTTCTGATGTAGCTTGCGATGAAGCCATATCTGAGGCTGAGGCCCTCCTTTCCCAAAGGGGCTACCATTTTAGTTGTGAGTGTTGGCCTGCAGACCCAAACAGTAGGTGCCTGGTAGCAGTCCTTCCCGAAGGGGGAAGCATCCCCAACTTCCCCCCGAAGGAGAGAGCACGCCTCGTCCCTTCCCCTGGCTGGCAGAGCGAGGGGCCAGGCGTAGCTGTATATCTGGCCTTGCCCGTCCGGACTTCCTTCCTAAAGTGGGTTAGGCCTATCATAGAGGTTCACGCCTTTGCCGTTGCTGGAGTGGAGTAAAATGTTGCGTTTCCCACACAGTTATTCCCCTAAATTGACCTGGAAGCTGGGGGCAGCAGCTCTTGGAAGCCTTGGTGTGATTCTCCTTTCCTTCGTTCTCCCCATTGGGGTAGTTGGGAAAATCCTCTTTGGCCTTCTTTTGGAAACAATTTTGCTTGCTTTCCTCTTCGTTTCTTTAGAAGGCATGCCCCTCTGGAAATTCTCCTTCCTCTTCCTGCGTTTTGCCCTCTTGCCCCGCAACTTCATCTGGCAAAAGGGGAGCCTCATCCCTAGGGAGGCGGAGGTAGAAATACCTGTTCCAGCCCTGATCCTCTCATCGATAGCCCTTTTGGCCCTAATCGGGATAGGAGCCTTCCTCTTCCAAGAGAGAACAGTGGCCACCAAACCAACCTCCCTCTCCAACTCCTACATTGCCTTCCCCTTCCCTGAACTAGGGACACCCTTCCTCTGGCAAGTACCAGTGAACGGGATAGTGGAATATGCCCTCTGCTTCCAGGGGAGCTGCATGCTGAGGGCCCAAGAGGAAAGCAGGGCGAGCAAGATAGGGGGGGCTGCCGAAGCCAGTGTTTTAGAGGGGGGCATCAGCCCCCTAAGGCCTGTGGAGATTGTGGGCCTGAACGGAGACCTCGGCTATGCTTTCCGGGCCTTTTTGGGCCAGAAGGAGCTCTTCTTCCCCACCCTTAAGGGGAGGAAAGAACTTGTCCTTTTCAACCCCATTGGGAAAGAGGTCAAGGTTTCCTTGAGGGGGGAAAAACTCACTATCCCCCCCTTAAGGCGCAAGACGCTCCCGATAGATGAAGGCTTCGCTGGAGTGCAGGCGGTGCAAGCTTCCGCCCCTATAGGAGGGGCATTGCTCGGCTTCACCTCGCAGGATGCTTACGCCATTGGCCCAGCCATACCCCTGGAAGAACAAGCCATCATCCTGCCCCCAGGCCATGTTTATGTAGTCGTGGGGAATCCAGGAGGAGAAGAAGCAACGTGCACCATCACCTTTTACGGTGGGGAAGGAACAAGTTTCTTCGGAGGCTGGAAGGGAATCTTGGGGCCCGAAAAGGTCCATATCTTCGACCTACCCGAAACTAAGGGGGCGCTGGGTGTGTATGTGGAGAGCTCGGTTCCAGTGGTGGTGGCTGGGTTTGTCTTTGCCGGGGATTTTGCCGGAGCCATCACAGGGATCCCCCCAGCAAACAGTTTCTGCTTCGCCCTTGGAACCTGGGATTACGTTGCCCCATCTGAGATCCTGGCCCTGAACCTCAGCCCCCGCCCCATAGTGCTATACTTGGACCTTGAGGGGGTTGGAAGTTCCCTCTCCCTGCCTCCATTCGGAATGGGGGGAACACAACTCCGGGGAGGCACAGCTTGGCTGCGCACCTCCGCCGAGGGCAACTTCGCCATAGTGAGGGTGCTCAGGCCAGGAGGGAGAGGGCTGATCCTCAACCCAGGCCTCCCTTGCCAAGGATTTGCTGGAGGTTGATGTGAGAGGGCTTTACCTCCCAGTCGGCTTGTCTTTCCCCCAACCGCTCCTCAACGTAGCCGGGGAGTTCGAAAAAGAAGTGACCCAGGGGGGCATAAGGCGCTTCCTACCCATCCCTACTGGCTTTGCTGATTTGGACGAAGCCCTTTCCGGGGGGATGTATCCTGGGCAGCTTGTCATTCTAGGGGGGAAACCCAACGTCGGCAAGACAGTTTTGGCCCTCCAGCTTGCCCGCAATTTCGCCCTGGGCGGGGCACAAGCGCTCATGGTATGCTACGAACACAGCGAAACCCACCTCTTCCAACGCCTCCTGGCTATGGAGAGCTTCCTCCAAGGGGGAGGGCTCACCCTACCTCAAATAAGGGAGATCATGCTGGAGTGCGCCGCTTTGGGGTACAGACAAGTGCTGGAAGAGATCCTGAAGAGGTTCCCCGAAAACCGCAAGGCGCTGGAGACCATCCTCTCCTACATGGGTAGGTTGTACCTGAGCCGGGGCCATCCATTGAAGACAAGCACGGAAGTGCTGGAGACTTACGTGAAGTATGTGCGGCAGGAAAATCCTGGCGAGCAAGTTGTGCTGATTGTGGATTATTTGCAGAAAGTGCCCTTGGGGCCAGGGGAAGAGCTACAAGTGGAGAAGGTGGCAGCAAAGCTGAAGGATCTGGCCCTAGCTGAAGAGGTCGCAGTAGTGGCTGTGTCCGCCCTGGATGCGGCTGGGGTTAAAGACTCCCGCCCCGGGATGGCAGATCTGTGGGGGGGGTCTCTGGTGAAGTATGAGCCTGACACGGTTATAATGTTGCACATTTCGGGCCTGAAGGGTGAGTGGGCCGAAGTGGAATGGGTGATAGAGAAGAACAGGACAGGCCCCGCTGGAGTTATCCTCCGCCGGAAGCTCCGGGGGAAACACTTCTGCTTTGAAATATAGGGCGGCACTCTTATCCTTGGTTATCCAAGGATTTGCCCCCAAGGAACATATATAGCTCGGGGCTTGGGGAATAGCGGGAAATTTCCTAAAAATCAACCCGGAGGGCATGCTCCCTCAATATGCCAATGCCCCTTAGCAGGGCCTCAGCTTTCTCCCTGGCATCCGTGGCTGCCTTGGCCTGGGTTATTGCTTCGAGGACATGGCGGAGCACCAGGAGGTCATCCTCTTCCGCCACGCTGCGTCCGGCCAAAAACGCGGCCGCCCTTATTATAAACCTCCGGTCCGAAACACTAATGCCTAATTGGGCCAAGGCAGACCGGATGCCTGCAATTTTGTCTAGAAGCTCGTCGGGAACAAAAACCCTGGCTACGGCCTCTTGCTGTAATTGCAGTATTTGGGGTATGTCAGACAAAAGAGCGAGGAATCGTTAAGGCTTTCGCAAAGGCCTTGGCCAACATGGTCTTGGCTGTCCCTGGAGGGCCAGGGCAATGGCCTCAATGGCTTCCTCTCTCTCCTGTCTACTCCGCTACGACGAGGACGAGGTAGAGATGGTCGGGAATGCCCTTGAGGACTTTCCCCTCCGGCAGCCTCCCCTGGGGCAAGGCTACCAGCAATTTGTCCCCCTCCTTAAGCTGGATAGGGATAACCCCCAGGAGGTCTGTCAGCAGTTGGGCCGTCCCTTCATGCCCAACCGCTGAAACGAACGGCTCGGCGACAAGTTGCCAAGCCTCCTCCAAGGAAACCCGACGTATTGTCACCGTTGCCATCCTCCCTTCTTCGGTTAGAAGGGAGGAAAGCATGTTTATGGAATAGCCCACCTCCTTGCCCTCCCCCCGGAGGCGGTGAGGGAGGGCCTTTCCATATATGGGCTATCATGTCAAACTCTCCCAGCAAGGTCGGGCTGGGCCAATATACTACATGTAGTATGCTATGGGCCATTTTGCCCAAGGAAAATACTATATGTAGGGAGGGAAGGAATTGGCAGATTTTAAGGCCTGCCCAAGGCCTTGGATAACCAAGCTTGGAACTTGCCCGCCCGGCCCTTTGGAGCTATAATTTTATAAACCCCTCCTTGGAGGAGAAACTGTGAGAACAGTAATTCACAGCTTTGTCCTTTTGCCTTCTCGCCTTCCCCCCAAGGCACCCAAAGCCACCCCTTCCCCCAAACCATTTCGTAGGAGGCGCCCATGAGGACAAAGATGGCTTTCGCGGCGCTTTTCATCTTGGCCCTTGCCATCATTGTAGCCTTTGAGGCGAGGAGGGAAGCCACCCTCACTTTCAACGATGCCAGCCAAGTTTGGAATTTTACTGTAAAACCGCAAATTGCTTCCGAATGGCTCAAGCGCTTCCCCTCCTTGAAGAAAGTTGAAGTAACCCTGATTGATGGGACAAGCATCCCCGGAAATCCACCCCGCAAACTAGCCTTAGGAGTTGCTTACCCCGACTATCACAATCGCCAAGCAATGGCTCTAGCTGATTGTGCCATTGAAGGGAATAAAGCCTCTTGTTACATGGCCATTGTAGAGTGGAGGGACATTGAAGCCGCTGAGGTGGTAGCAGCTGTGGCCTGGGCTTATGCCCTCCAACATATGATGACCATTCACAATCCCCATAAAGAATTCTCCTGGGATTCCTTCAAGCCCCTCCTTTCGGAAGGAGAAGGAAAATGGAGAAGCGCTTACTTGCAATTGGAACGGCAGTAATTTTGCTAATACCTTTGATTGTGGCCTGGCAACATGGGGCCCAAAAAGGAATTTGTTCTGGAATATGCCAAGGCTGTTATTGCGATTGCATTATAAATAATACCTGTTACCTTGAGTGCACCAAACCAGATGCATGCCAAGGCTGTGTGGCAAAACCATGCATAGGATGTGTTGGTAGCTGCGTAGCTCCATATGACTGTGAGTGCAAGCCAGGCCAAGGAGGATGCGGCCGTGTCATACAGTGGTGTCGCGATTCAGACTGCGCACCTGCAACCCCTACCTTTACGCCAACTCCAACCCGCACCCCTACTCCCACTCCCACCCGCACACCAACCCCTACCTTTACGCCAACTCCAACCCGCACCCCTACTCCCACCCCCACCCGCACACCTACACCAACACCGACACGCACTCCAACTCCCACCCCAACACGCACCCCTACTCCTACGCCAACTTTCGCTCCAACTCCTACCCCAGCCCCAAACCTATGCTCTGGCCCCACTGTGTTCTTTGAAGATTTCAATGACCCCAACCTCCCTGGCTGGTCTAAAGACGCCGGGGGAGGCTCTATACAGGTCCAGAATAGCACGCTCATACTCTCGGCATCCAATAGCCCAACCTTCCCCATCGTCTGGCGAAATGACCTCTTCACAGGCCGCTCCAATTACTTCGCCGTAGAGTTCAAGGCCGCCTGGGTACAAGACACAGCCTATGGGACAACGATCGCCGCCGGGACAAATGATTACGATGGACAAAGGTACAATCAAGGAGACAATACACCCATAGACCGCTACGAGAACATCATACAGGCCCACAGCCTCGGACCACCCGAGAATAGAGCTCGCCTCACAATCTTCAGGACTAATACCCTCAATTTCACCTACGACGATAACTTCCACACTATCCGCGTTTCCTTCATCTACCCATACGCCTTCGTCTACGTGGATGGAATACACAAAGCAACCTATCCCTGGCCAAGCTCCTCTTTAGGATTGAGGAACTTCTACATTGGAAACCCATATAAAATGGTCCATTGGGGCAATTGGACAACCCTCAAGGTTGACTATATAAAAATAGAGATTTGCTCCCCTACCCCCACACCAACCCCTACCTTTACGCCTACACCAACGTACACCCCTACCCCAACCCCAACACATACTCCCACGCCAACTTTCACCCCCACTCCCCCCCCCACCCCCACCCCCACCCCCACCCCCCCCCCCCCCCCCACCCCCCCCCCCCCCCCCCC
>Ga0197143_1000633_pt1 | contig 35753 bp, 40 predicted proteins | sample GBS70_MetaG_FD_148603 | JGI IMG/M metagenome (GOLD analysis project Ga0197143, IMG submission 148603) | Sediment microbial communities from Great Boiling Springs, Gerlach, Nevada, United States - GBS 70_MetaG | ecosystem: Environmental > Aquatic > Thermal springs > Hot (42-90C) > Sediment... | reverse complement strand
TCTTTTTTAAGGCCATATCAGACTACAGGAGGTCCCCTCCTTCTGTATCCTCCTTTTAGCAATATTATGCTCTAACTTACAACTTCTATCTATGACCATAGCGTCATGTTCAGCTCTTCCAAATAGTTCTTTGAGGCCTTGTGCCCTTCCATTTGTTCTGGACACCAATAATTTTAACTATTAATAAAACAGGTGTCAGGACATTAGGCTACAGGCCATTTAAAAAGGTTCAAGTTTAAATGCTTTCCATATTTATTCATTAATCCCGATACCATCCCTCAAGATTCTCAGAAGTAATCTCACGGGTGCACCTGAAGAACCCTTTGCAAGATATTCACCTTCAATAGAAGTGATTCTGGGTGCCATATCTATATGTAACCATGGTATGCCCAGATCCTTTACAAACTGATAAAGAAAAACAGCACCTGTAATTGCACCACCATACCTTGTCTTTCCTGTATTGGCAACATCTCCAAATGTTCCTTTTATATCTTCTTCATATTCTTCCCATAAAGGCATGGGCCAGACATAATCACCGCTTAGCTCACCAAGGTTTTTGACCTTTTCAAGAAAAGCCTCATTATTCGAAAATATAGCCATAGCCCTCTGCCCAAGGGCAACTGTAGCAGCACCTGTGAGGGTTGCTACATCTATAATAATGGAAGGTTTAAACCTCTTTGCATAGCAGAGGGCATCAGCAAGGATAATCCTTCCTTCAGCATCTGTATTGAGGACCTCTATGGTCTTTCCGCAGGAGGTCCTGAGGATGTCACCAGGATGATAGCTCTTTCCAGAAGGCATATTCTCCACAACAGGTATAAGACCTATTATATTTCTCTTTATCTTTAATTCTGAAGCGAGCCTCATGGTAGCAACAACAGAGGCAGCACCTGACATGTCCATATGCATGTCAGACATTGCATCCGAAGGTTTAAGATTCAAACCCCCGCTGTCAAAGGTAACGCCTTTACCAATAAGAACCAGGGGTGCCCTATTCTTTGCTCCTCTATAATCAAGGACAATAAACCTCGGTTCATTCATTGAGCCTCTCGCAACTCCAAGAAGTCCTCCCATCTTAAGCCTTTCGATACCTTTTTTATCGAATATCTGAATCCTTATGTTTCTGTTTTTCAAAATCCTTTTTGTCTCAGAGGCAAAGCCTTCAGGAGTCATCTCCAGAGCAGGGGTATTAACAAGCTCCCTCATGAGATTCACACCATCTCCTATAGTCTGGCCTGTCCTGAAGGCCTTCTTTACACCTTCGCTTATCTCTCCAGTAATTACTATCTCCTTTACAAAGGACCAGCCATCCTCTGGAGGTGTCCTGTATTTTGTAAATTCAAAGTTTGCCATCTCAAAATTCGTTGCAAGAAGTTCTGCCTTTTCTTCATCAGATATCTTAAGTTCTGGAAAGGAAAAATCGTAAAAATTTAAAGAGAGTCTTTTTATCCTGTTTGCCTTTGCAAGGGATATGATCTTTCTTGCAATGAGGATAGCCCGTCTGTGATTTACCTTTTCTAATTTCTCAATCCCAACAATCAGCACTCTGCTACCGTCTGATCTCTCAAGGAAATAGTCTTCCTTCTGCTCTTTAAATCCTACTGATACAATCTCCTTATCCTTAATCTCTTTTAAGAACCTCAAGTTAATCATTTCCCCACCTCACTACACTAATTTCACTCACCACATACCTATCTAAAATAAAGTTTTGAATGGGCATAAGCCTGAAAAACAGGCTACAGGCTTTAGGCGTCAGGATATTAGGCTACAGGCCTCAGGTTATTTTTTATTTTCTATCGCCTGTAGCCTCTATCCTATAGCCTATTTTAAAAGCCCCTTTCAATTTGTATTGGACAGCAGCACCCACTCACCAGTATTTTAAGATATTATAATAAGTATCCCTCTGGGCAGGGATAAACCCTGCTGATTTTATAGCATTAACAACAGTGGCCACCATTCTTTCAGGTTTAGCTGAACTGTTACCTTCGCAACAAATACCAACTCTGTAACCTGTAGAGGAGACGACATTTTCCTCAAGCATTGTTGAACCGAAATCATTGGCACCAAATCTCAAGGCCAGCTGGGCAATCTTCATCCCTTGAGTGACCCAGGAAGCCTGAATGTTTTTTATATTGTCAAGATATAGTCTTGATATAGCGAGAACCCTTAAGTATTCAAGGGCTGTAGCCTTCTGACCTCCAAGCTCCGTATTGCCTGGCTGGTATGTCCACGGAATGAAGGCTGTAAAACCACCTGTTCTGTCCTGAAGGTCTCTTATTACTGTCAGGTGCTCAATAATATCTTCTTTTTTCTCTACAGAGCCAAACATCATTGTAGCTGTTGTCTTCATACCAAGCCTGTGAGCCTCTTCCATTACCATGAGCCATTGAGAGGACTTTATCTTTTTTGGGCTCAGGACTTCCCTAATTCTGTCTGAAAGGATCTCAGCTCCACCGCCAGGGATAGAATCAAGACCTGCGGATTTAAGTATCGAGAGAGTCTCCCTGATTGTAAGGTCATGCCTCCGGGCAAGATACCATATCTCGGGTGGCGAAAAACCATGAAGATTAATATTGAAGTTTGACTTTATGGTCCTGAGGATCTTTATGTAAAAATCAAGATCAAGTCCCGGGTGGAGGCCTCCCTGAAGGAGTATCTGCGTTCCACCCACAGCCACTGTCTCCTCAACCTTTTTCAATATCTGGTCCATAGAAAGGACATAGGCATCGGGATCTTCAGGAGATCTCCAGAAGGCACAGAATCTGCACCTGTTTATACAGACATTTGTGTAATTGATATTCCTGTCAATTATGAATGTGACTGTACCTGATGGATGGAGACTCTTTCTTACTTCGTCAGCTCTCCTACCGAGGTCGTGAATGGGAACCTCAAAGAGTTCAAGGGCCTCTTCAGGTGTCATGCGTGACACTGAAGATAGGCTGAAGGCTGAAGGCTGAAGATATGACTGTCGTACTATCGTCGAGCCCTCAACCTTTGTAACGGAAGGTGGGAGACTGAATACTCCGTCCTTTTGTCGCTCTGTTGTACTGAAGATAGGATGAAGACCAAGGTTTTTTGATGAAGTATCTGAAGGGGGTGAAGCGGAGGTTTTCTTCTTTTCACTGTTATTCATATATTACAATAACATATCCCGGGCTTAAGCCTGAAGCCTGCAGCCTATAAATGTTATAATAAACCATGCTCAAAAGTATAGAATGGAAAAATGGAAAGGTAGTGATCCTTGACCAGACCCTCCTTCCCCACCGCATTGAATATATTGAATGTTCTGATTACAGAGAGGTCAGGGATGCAATTAAAAAACTCGGGATTAGAGGAGCTCCTGCCATCGGTATTGCTGCTGCAATGGGAATAGCCCTTGGTGCATCAAATCTCAGGACAGAGGATAGAAAGGAATTCCTTGCATCCATAGATTTAATAATGAAGGAGATGCTCGAGACAAGACCAACAGCAGTGAATATAAGATGGGCTGTGGAAAGGCTCAGAAAAATTATTAATATAAATAATAAAACTTCCGTATCGGAACTCAAGGAACTAATCAAGAAAGAAGCTATAAAGATCCTTGAAGAGGACATAGAAACAAACAGGGCCATTGGTCTTAATGGAGTCGTACTTATAAAGGAAAATATGAATATCCTTACCCACTGTAATGCTGGTGCCCTCGCCACAGGTGGTTACGGAACTGTTACAGCACCTATGTTTATAGCAAGGGAAAGAGGAATAAAGTTCCATGTCTTTGTAGATGAGACAAGGCCAGTCCTTCAGGGAGCAAGGCTTACAACCCTTGAACTAATGAATGCTGGTATTGATTGCACCCTTATTACTGACAACTCTGCTGGTGCATTAATGAAAAAAAGACTCATAGACATGGTCCTTGTTGGTGCAGATAGAATAACAAAGAAGGGAGATGTAGCAAACAAGATAGGTACTTACAGCCTTGCAGTCCTTGCCAGAGAAAACAGGGTTCCCTTTTATGTAGCTGCACCAGTGAGCAGTATAGATTTCACTATTCTTGATGGAAATGATATCCCTATAGAGGAAAGGCCTGAGGAAGAAGTCACAACAGTGATGGGTGTAAGGATAGCGCCAGAAGGTGTTAAGGCCCTGAATATGGCCTTTGATGTAACACCTTCAGATTATATAACAGGGATAATAACAGAAAAAGGAATCTTCAGACCTGAGGAGCTTAAAGATCTGACCTATTGACTAAAAAGGTGACGGTTTAACAGTAATGAAAGCAACGGAACTCAATTTCCAGACAATTACAGAACATTACAAGGAAGAGCTCAATCTCGTTGAAGAAGAGCTTCTCAATCTCTTCAAAAGCGATGTGCCTCTTCTACCTAATCTTGGTAAATATATAGTAGAAGGCGGAGGAAAAAGGATAAGACCCCTATTTCTTCTTATATCTTCTGGGATCGCTGGCTTCAGAGGTCCTGAGAGAATAAAACTCGCAGCAATAATTGAATCGATCCATACAGCGTCCCTTCTACACGATGATGTTATTGATAATGCAAAAATAAGGAGAGGGAAAACCGCTGCCCATCATATATGGGGAAATCAGATAGTAATTCTCGTTGGGGATTTTCTTTACTCTAATGCATTAAAGGAAGCAGTGAGTTTCAGAAATCAGGAGATAATGGAAGCCCTTTCAATGGCAACAACAGCCATGACAGAAGGAGAGCTCCTCCAGTTAAATAAGATAGGTGATCCAGACATAACAGAGGAGGACTACCTCAAGATAGTATCCCAAAAGACAGGTGCCCTTATTTCATCAGCCTGCAGGATTGGTGGGATTCTGGGCAATATTTCAGAAGAAAAGAAAGAAGCCCTCTCGCGATTTGGCCTTAAGGTTGGTATTGCCTTTCAGGTCTCCGATGATATCCTTGATTATATCTCCAGTGAGGAGGAATTTGGGAAAAACCTTGGCAAAGACCTTGAGGAAGGAAAAATCACACTACCCCTTATCTACCTGATCAAGAGGGCTGATAAATCAATTCTCCGGAAAATTTACTCTATTATAAAAGAAGGACCTCAAGATGGAGACCTCCGCTGGCTTCAGGAAAGGCTGAGGGAATACAGCTCCATAGAAAGTGCCCTTAATAAAGCAAAGGCTATTGTTGAAGAGGCAAAGAGAGAGCTCTCTCTATTTGAAGACTCAGTAGAGCTTCAGGAACTCCTCTTTCTTTCGGATTATGCAGTTATGAGAAGGATGTAATAACAAAGGAGTTTTTATGGACCCTCTCGTAAAACTCGCAAAAGATGCTATAGAGACCTATGTAAAAACAGGAAAGATAATAGACCCTCCTGAGGATATGCCAGAAGAGTGGAAGTTGCAGGCCGGGGTCTTTGTATCACTCAAAAAAAACAGGCAATTAAGGGGATGCATAGGCACTATCTCACCTACAACAAAAAGCCTCGCTCACGAAGTAATACGAAATGCTATAGCAGCGGCCACGGAGGACCCGAGGTTCATGCCTGTTACAGAGGAAGAACTTCCGGAACTTACCTATTCAGTGGATATCCTTTCAAAACCAGAAAAGGTTAAGGACCTAAATGAGCTCGACCCGAAGAAATACGGTATTATTGTATCAAAGGGTCTGAGAAAGGGTCTTTTACTGCCTGACCTTGAAGGCGTAAATACTGTAGCTGAACAGCTATCAATAGCTCTCATGAAGGCCGGGATAAGGGAAGACGAGGAGTTTGAGGTTTATAAATTTACAGTAAAGAGGTTGAGGTAAACTTTGCCAATAGAAGTACCATTAAAAGGAGACCTCAGAGAATATCCCTTAGCCCAGATATTTATCAGCCTCAACAGGAGAGGTATGACAGGTGTATTCTCTCTATCCACACCAAGGTTTACAAAAAAGGTCTATTTTAAAGATGGAGACGCCATATTCGCTGCCTCAAACCTTGAGGACGACAGGCTTGGAGAGATGCTTCTTAAGTGGGGCAAGATAAACCTCCAGCAGTACGACCATTCTGTTGAGCTCTTAAAAAAGACAGGGAAAAGGCAGGGCCAGATACTGGTTGAACTCGGATATCTCACCCCAAAGGAGCTTTACAGAGCTGTAAAGGAACAGGTAAGGGAGATTATTTATAGCCTTTTTAACTTAGACCATGGTGAATATGAATTCACACCAGGCCCCCTACCTACAGAAGAGGTAATCACCCTCAGGATGAGTATCGGAAATCTCATATATGAGGGTATTAAAAGAACCACAAACTGGAGCCTCCTCAGAAGGGCCCTTCCAGACAACCTTGTACCAAGGCTTAGCTCGAATCCATTGAGCCTCTTTCAGGAGATTGAGTTTTCAGAAACGGACAAAAAGATATTTACCCTCATAGATGGCAAAAGGACAGTCAAGGAGATTATAGATAATTCCTGGATAAATCCCTTTGATGCCTTGAAGATCCTCTACACCCTCTACTGCCTCGAGGTTATAGAAGAGGTGAGGCCTGAGGAGGAGGAGATGGTCACCCTATCTCTGGAAGAGCTCTTCAGACCTGTAGTTATGGAAGAAGATATATTTATAAAAAAGGTAAATGAATTTTATGAAAGTATCAAGACAGCTAATTATTTTGAACTTCTCGGGGTCTCTGATGATGCAGGGATAAAGACCATAACAAAAAGATACTTTGACCTAACAAAGGAATTCCATCCTGACAAATCTTATAACTTCTCAGACCCATCTCTTAAGGAAAAACTTACAGTAATTGTTAATGCCCTTACCACTGCCTATAATGTCCTCAAAGACCCTGCCTCAAGGGAGGCTTATATTAAAAGCATTGCTCAGAACTCCGAAATCAGAAGTCAGCAGTCATCCCGTAGTCTCACGCCTGAAGCCTCGACTGTTACTTTCGCCACCAACTTTCAACCCGAACTCAAAAGGGCCCTTGATTTAATAAAACAGGGAAGCCCATCTTCTGCCATACCTATTTTAAAAGACCTTGTTAAAAGGTCTCCCCAGAATCCAGAGATAAAAAACTATCTTGCCCTTGCCTACCTTAAGACAGGGCAGTATGGTCCTGCAGAAGAGGTAATGCATGAGGCAATAAGGCTGAAAGGGAGCTCTGAATATTTCACAAATCTCGGTCTGATCTACATAAAGGCCAAAAAATTAAAAGAGGCAGAAGAAGCCTTCAAAAAGGCAATAGAAATCAACCCTGCCAATGAAAAGGCAAAGCAATATCTTGAGAAACTGAGAAAGGGCAAGTAGTTTAAATAAGTAATCTTACCAGCAATCTTACTAAAGGAAATATAATGATATCCACTATCCCGAGGATGATCAATCCAAGCAGGATTATAAATCCAAAGGGCTCAATCCTTGCATATCTCATAGCAAGTCTTGGTGGGAGGAGGCCCATTAATATCTTACTTCCATCGAGGGGTGGAACGGGTAAAAGATTAAAAACTCCAATCCCTATATTAAGTATCACCGTATATCTGACCATAAGTGCTAAAGGCACAACTATCCTGTCTGCCACTTGAGGATCTACCTGCAGGTTCAGTATAGCCCTATATATAAGGGATGCTATGAAGGCTATCAGAAAATTTGTAATAGGTCCTGCAAGGGAGACATAAAGCATTCCTTTTACAGGATCTTTAAAATTATAGGGGTTCACAGGAACAGGTCTTGCCCAGCCAATAGTCCTTGTGATAATGAATACAATTGCACCAATGGGATCGAGATGTTTTACTGGATTAAGCGTGAGTCTTCCTGCCATCCTTGGAGTAGGGTCTCCAAGCCTGTCTGCTACAATTCCATGGGCAAGCTCGTGAAATGTAACTGCCACAAGGATTGGCACAGCCATAAGGGCAAGTTGCTGAAAAAATGTCATTATCTCAGAACTCATCATTTACTCCTTTATTAAGGTCTTTAGAATAGCTCCTGCTCCATATTTGTCAAGGGGGGTGTTTGAGGAGCCGCACTGGGGATCCTGAACACAGGATGGACAACCTTCATGGCAAGGACACTCGCTAATAATGCTCAAGGCAGTCCTGAACCATCTTTCAGTATTCTCAAGAAGTCTTTTTGTGAGGCCTGCACCACCGGGACAGGCATCATAGATAAATATCACAGGCCTTCTTTCACCTTCTATAAAAAGCTCTGGATAACTCAACCCCCCTATGTCTCCCTTTTCAGAAATAGCAAAGAGGGGAACACAGGAAATCAGGACATGTTCCATGGCGTGAAGGCTACCTGCAAGGTCAAAACCTCCTTCTATGAGCTCTTTGATTTCTCCTAATACCATCCAAAGACCTTCTGTCCTAAATCTCCTTTCAGGCATATCAAGAAGATGCCTCGAGATGGTGACACCATCAAATATATTTTTCTTCTCATAACCTACGATCTTTTGCATTATATCAATAATACCCCACCTTATCTTCAGATTCTCAAGGTCTGATGAATATCTCCTCTCGATAATCTCTATCTTCTCTGATATGAGGGGATTGGTATAGTATAAAACATCCACCTCTGTTACTAAAACCTCTTTATCTGAATAAAGGATCCTCAAAACTCTGTACTGTTTTCCTCTGTGGAGGTAAATAGCCTCAGGATGGCACTCCTTGAGGAGTCTCCACTCATCTATCTCACCGATAGGTTCACCTGTTGATAGTCTTATTCTGTAAACAGTTCCGCTACTTCTTATAGAAATATTTTTATGAGGGAATCTATTAATAGAATAAATCCTATTCCTCTTTGACCTCTTCATTAGATTTTCATTAAGAAGCTCTTTCAGGAGATTATAGAATCTTTCTCTCTCAAGATTGTTAAGGTCGTAATTCTTTATCTTCCCATCTACTTCAATAAAAGAAAGTTCAGCTCCAGCTATAAGGATATGGTCTTTAAGAATATAAGTATTTGAAGGGTCTATAACTACTGCCTCAAAGCCCTTATTGAAGAATTCCTCAGGATGCCTCATGAAATACTGATCAAGGCCATCTCTAAGGGCAATAAAAAATACTGCTGATTCCTGGCCACCCCTTCCAACCCTTCCTGCCCTCTGGTAAAAACTTGATATAGAGCCAGGATAACCAACAAGGATACAGGCATCAAGACCACCTATATCAATGCCAAGTTCGAGGGCTGATGTGGTTATCACACCGAGGAGATCTCCCTTAAAAAGCCTCTCCTCAATACTCCTTCTTTCTCGGGGAAGAAACCCTGCCCTGTAGGCGCTTATCTTATCCTTCAGGGCTGGTTCCCTTTCAATGACCCATCGGTAAATCAATTCTGTGATCTTCCTTGCCTTCGTGAAGGCAATTGTCCTGAGGCCTGCTTTGACTAAATAAATGAATAACCTTGTAGCCTCTGTATATGGACTTTCTAATGGATTAATGAGAAAATAATGCCTTGCTGATCTGGGAGCACCACTCTTATCAATCACTACGAAACTTTCACCAGTAAGGGTCTCTGCAAGTTCAAGAGGATTTGCTATGGTAGCAGAACAGGCAATGAATTGAGGCGAGGAACCATAAAAAGAGGCCATCCTTTTGAGCCTTCTGAGGACATGGCTCACATGGGAACCAAAAACACCCCTATAGGCATGGAGCTCGTCAATCACTATATATTTAAGATGGCTCAAGAAATCTGACCACTTTCTGTGATAGGCATTTATAGCAAGATGGATCATGTCTGGATTTGTGAGAATTACTGATGGCCTATGGAGCCTGATGGACCTCCGCCTGTAATCTGATATATCTCCATCATAGACCTCTGCCCTCTTCACAATAGAACCTCTCTTTGATACATAGAGGTCTGTGAGGCCTGAATCCCTGAGCAACTCGTTAAGGACCTCAAGTTGATTCTGCTCAAGACCCTTTAAAGGGAATATCATAAGGGCTGTTGATGAAGGATCTTTAAGAATAGATTCAATAATCGGAATATTGTAAATCAGACTTTTACCAGAGGCCGTGGGAGTCATTATCACAACATTCTTACCTTCTCTAATAAGTTTCAGGGCCTCTACCTGATGGCTATATAATCTCTGGATACCTCTCTTCTCAAGGGCCTTCTTGAGGGGCTCAGAAATATCTAAGGATCCATAAACGGGAGGCTCTTCAGGCAGATATCTATGGTCAATTATAATCTTCTGATAGTAATTATCCTCAAGAAGGAGATTAAAAGGTGCCTCCGTGCCCAAAATATACACCAGCAAATATGGCGAGAAAACTTATGGTGAGGATAAACCAGTGGAAGATATTCATTTTAAAGAATATCCTTGACACATCCTGAACCTTATCACTGAAAAGAACCTTAAATATACCTTTCTCAAAGGTGAGTATAAAGACATAAACGAGCCATGCAAGGATCATCAGGATTATTCCAAGGCCTCTTTTACTTAAGATCCCAGACCAACCATTCTCGAAGAAGAGAATTCCTGCACCTGTAATTCCTGCAATTAGGGCATAAAGCCTTGCCTGCCGGGCAAATCTGTTTTCAACAGCCTGAAAATACCTAACCTTTTCAAGGGAGTCTTCCATCCTCATGAGGATAGGAAATATATTAATCGTTACAAAGGCTACACCACCTATCCAAAGGACAACTACTACTACATGGAGGGCTATGAGAAGAGGAATTAATAGGTCATAAGATGCCAGCATTTTTTAATGCCTCCTCAACCTTTGGGTCCTTTTTTGCAAGCTCCTTTAAAGCTTTCTCTATCCTTTCTTCTCTCTCTTCAAGCTCTTTAGTCTTTCTTATAGCAGGGGCTAAGGCAGACCGCCTGTCCCATATGACAAAACCTATAAGCACAAAAATACCGCCAATTACTACATATAAAAGGTCTCTAAGGCCTTTGACCTCTTCCCTTAAATCGTCTATTCTCTTGTTGACATCATCAAATCTCCTGTTGACATCATCAAATCTCTTGTTGACATCATCAAATCTCCTGTTGACATCATCAAATCTTTTATTAACATCATCAAATCTCTGGTTAATAGCCTTTTGACCTTCTTCAAGTCTCAAAAGCCTCTCTCTATCGTCCTGCGTAAAGGGTATATCCTTTGAGTAAGAAATAAAAGGCAAAACAAAAAGAATCAATAGTAAAAAGACAAATCTTTTCATGCCTTTACCTCATTCAGTTATGGTGGGCAGGGACGGAATCGAACCGCCGACACGGGGCTTTTCAGGCCCCTGCTCTACCGACTGAGCTACCTGCCCTGAGGTTATTATCATAATATATTTTTACACCTTCGGGCAAGTAAACTACCTTGCACCAGCCTGCTTTAAGTAGGGTGCATACTTTTGGTCCATATTAAGGACATGGCCCTTAAGCCAGTCCCTTAAATACTCAACAACCTCTGCTGTAAGAACTGGTTTACCTTCGTGAAATTCCTTATGTAGTTTATAAAACCTTTCTCTGAACTCCTTATGGACTGACCTGTGGGGCTCTAAGCCTGGATACTTATACTTTTCCATATAACCTTCCTCTGTCATGAAATGGACAACAGCATACTCAAGCAGTTCATTCAGGGCATTTCCGAGTTCTTTTATTCCTACTCCCTGATACATAGCCTCTACAAGATTGTTGTAGATCTGAAAAAGTCTTCTGTGCTGGGCATCTATCTCAATAATGCCCACGCTATAGCGGTCTTCCCAATCGATCTGGAACTCACTCTTTTTTCTCTTAAATAACCAATCAAAGAGACCCATCTTTAACCTCCTACTGTTACTTCGCCACCTTATAAAAGAAGTCTCTTTACAGCATCCTCTATTTTTTTAAAGGCATCAGGTACATCAAGGATAGCCCCTTTTGAATCCACACCAAGGAAACTAACTGTCTCATGAACAGGGACACTTATTGTCCTGAAAAAGGCCTTTGCTGTTTCCTCTGAACATTGTATCCCTATCTCCTTCTTCATTCCGCCAACAACTATAAGAAGCCCCTTTCTACCATAAGGTCCTTCAGGTATGGGTCTTTTGAGGAGATATTTTTCACACCAGAAGGCCTGTGTCCTGTCAATCATAGTCTTTGTCTGAGCACTAAGACCAAAAAAGAATACAGGAGAGGCAAGGATGAACCTCTGCCCTTCCCTTATAGCATCGTAGACCTCTGTCATATCATCATCGATTATGCACTGACCTGTGTTATCACAACCACCACAGTCCTGACAGGGCCTTATGTTCATTAGATTAAGATTAAAAAGAATTATCTCATGGCCTGCGTCACGGATAATCCTCAGGGCCTCTTTTAAAAGGATCTCTGTATTGCCCTCAACCCTCGGGCTTCCATTAAAGGCTACAATCTTCAAGACCAGCCTCAGTCTATCTTTTTAAAGGCCTCTTTCTTTGCACCACAAATAGGACATTCATCAGGTGGAGCTCCCTCAACAGTATTTCCGCAGACCTGACAAACATAGTAGTCCACCTCAGGGTTCCTGCCAAGGTTTTCAAGGGCCTTTCTGTAAAGCTCAGCATGAATCTTTTCCACCTCATTGGCAAAGTTAAAGCTCCTGAGAGCAGATTCTTTACCTTCTGCCTTTGCATCTTTTATAAACTCTGGATACATCTTCTGAAACTCGTAGGATTCACCATTAATGGCTGCCTCAAGGTTTTCTTTAGTTGATTTAATCCCTCCAAGCTCCCTTAAGTGGTTTAAGGCATGGACTGTCTCTGCCTCTGCAGCTGCCCTGAAGAGTTTTGCTATCTGCCTGTAGCCCTCCTCTTCTGCCTTTCTTGCAAAGGCAAGGTATTTCCTGTTTGCCTGGGACTCTCCTGCAAAGGCCTCAAGCAGGTTTTTCTCTGTATTTGCCATATGGCACCTCCCTATCTTACCTTTTCGAAGGCATCCTTTGGTGCATTGCAGACGGGACAATGCCAGTCATCGGGAAGTTTTTCGAAAGGTGTGCCTTCTTTTTCTTCATCATATTCATATCCGCAGATAGTGCATTTCCATACTCCCATAATCTACCTCCTAAAATCTTGAATGGTATTCCTTTACCTTTCTGGCAAAGTCTCTTCCAAATTCATAGAGTTTCTTCTCATCTTCTAATGATGGTCTGTACATAACCTGAATGCCTGGTTCATATATCTCAAGTCCCATCCTCTTGAGTTCTTCATAGACCTCCTTTACGGCTCCACCTCCCCAGCCATAGCTACCAAAGGCGCCGGCAATCCTGTTTTTGGGCCTGAGACCCCTGAGATGGGTTAAAAATTCTGCTATCGATGGATACATAATATTGTTTAATGTGGGAGTTCCTATTAAGGCCCCACGAGACTTCCAGAACTCCTTAATAGCAACACTCATAGGTGTTGCCCTGAGTTTTATTACCTTACAATCAACTCCCTCATCCCTTATTCCCTGCATTATAGGAAGGGTCATCTGCTCTGTGCTATGCCACATGGTATCGTAGATTATGGATATGCTGAGGTTTGCTCCTCCTGTTGCCATATTTAGATACATCTGAAGGACCTTCTCAGGATTCTGCCTCCAGATAACACCATGATCTGGTGCAATCATCTCTATCTCAAGGCCGAGCTTCTTTATCTCATCTATCTTGGCCTTAATGAGCTGTCCAAAGGGCATGAGGATATTTGCATAATAATCAATCACAGCATCCTCAAGCTCAGACATGGATTCACAGGTTATATACTCGTCATCAAACCTTGCTGATGATGCAATATGCTGGCCAAAGGCATCCTGACTTATAAGGATCTTATCCTCCTTTATATATGTCATCATGGAGTCAGGCCAGTGAAGCATGGGCGTCTCAATAAAGAGAAGGGTCCTTTTTCCAATCTTAAGGGTGTCACCTGTCTTCACAGTCTTTATATTCCATGAGGATATATCAAAGAACCTCTCAAGACCTTTCCTGCCTCTCTCAGTAATATAAATATCTGCCTGAGGGCACAAAGCCTTTACCCTGTCAAGGCCTGAGGCGTGATCATTTTCTATATGATTAACAACTATATGCTTTATCCTTGAGGGCTCAACAATTGCCCTTATATTTTTTACTGTAATCTCAGCAAAGTCCTCCTTTACTGTGTCAATAAGGGTTATCTCATCGTCAAGGATAAGATAATTGTTGTAGGTAGTTCCCCTTGGTGTTATATAACCATGAAAATCCCTTACAGCCCAGTCAATAGCACCAACCCAGTAGATACCATTCTTTAATTCTACAGGATTCATATCCTCACCTCCTCCTTTGTTCTAACCCGAAACCTCCCCACAAAAAATTAGTCCTCAAGTAATGTTGAAAACTGATTGTGGTGCTCCTCTTCATCTGCAAGAATAGACTCAAAAAGCCTCTTTGTAACCACATCGCCCTCTTTGTCTGCAAGCTTAATAATCTCTTTATAGAGGCTTATAGCCTCCTCTTCTGCCTTCTTGTCTATCTCGAGCATCTCTTTTAGGCTTTTACCAACAGTGATTGGGGCTGGTTTTGTTGTTGGCACTCCTCCAAGATAATCGAGCCTCTCAGCAATCTCCTCAGCATGCTTCATCTCTGTAATGGCTATCTTCTTAAAGACTCCTCCAACAGCCTCTGCATTAATACCCCTTACCATTACATGCTGCCAGATATACTGGACACTCACCTGAAGCTCCCTTGCGATTGCATCATTGAGTTTGTCAAGTAATTCCTTACTTGCCATAAAATACTCCTCCTTTTAATTTTTAAATCTATAATTCCCCGAAGGGAATAAAGGAGGTTACAGGGGTTTCCCCCTGTAACTTAGTGAAGTATAGCCTCTTTCCTGAAGAGGTGGTAACCGCAGAACAGACAAATAGTCTCTTCCTCATCAGTCCAGAGCTCCACATCCTCTCCACACTTAGGACATGTCACAAACTCAGGAAAGGGCTCTCTCAGCTCAGCACAGGCTGGCTTCTCTTTATATCCATATCTTTTCTCCTCCATTTGCCTTCCTCCATCCTTCAGCCCTAAGGCGATCCATCCTCTCGATACCCCACTTTTTCAGTTCCTCGAGGTATCTTTTTGGGTCTCGCCTTGAGAGCTCTGTAATCCTCTGCCTTTCATTGACAGAGTCTATATAGTCCATTGGATAAAGTCCTCTCCATGTGCAGTAGCCCTGGTCAAATATCCACTCAGGTGTAACTTCTTTTACAGGAAGAACCCTTACAGCAAATCTTGCAATATCTATATCATATTCAATTATCCATCCGTTGTCAATAAGCATCCTTGAAGGATCAACCTCAACACCTGAGGCACACTCAGGACAGTAAAGCCTGTTTATGACCTCTGGCGGCATTAGGTTGTCCCTGAAGCTGAAGCTTGCTGTGTATTTACCGCATTCACAGCTCACCTTATAATCCATGCACATGACGGAACCTCCTAATCAAGCATTGGTGCAAATCTTGATTTTGGTGCGCCACAGAGGGGACACTTGTAGGTATCTGGTAGTTCTTCAAAGGCCACACCAGGGAGTATCTTGTTCTTCTTATCACCCTTTTTAGGGTCATAAATATAACCACACTGCTGACACACATATTCTTTTAATTCCTGTTTTGTTGTTGTCTCCATAGCAAACCCCCTTTTTATTAGAGCCCGTCAGAGCTCTCTTTAATGTTCTTTACTTCTCCTTCTTCAAACTCGTCCATCTCTACCATCTCCTTACCGCAGCATACCGGAATAGCTTCATCCTCGTCCTTAGTAAGATAGGTATTGCATATCTGGCATACATAGACCTTTTTCTTCTTTGCCATAACTATGCCCTCCAGAGTCCGTGAAGATTACAGTATTCCCGCGCAGAAACATTAGAGGCCTCAACCTTAAAGACAGCCTCGGATTGTTGACCTGGTTTAAGAAACTCCCTGTAGGCAATTCCATCTGCAACAAGCTCTATCCACTCTATGTAGTGTTTTTCTTCCATGGGATGGGGGACGGAACCAACCTTAACCCTGTATCCACCCTCCACCTTCTCAATAACAGGGACATGTTTTTCCCTTGATGCATCAACAGTATTCTCCTCAAAAAGCCTCATTGTTTTACCGCAGCAGACAAGGTCACCTGCACCCTCATGAATAACCTCCACCATGTTTCCACAAACTTCACACTTATATATCTGTAATCTTTTTGTCATGTTATTCCACCTCCTTTAATTCTCTCTCTCAAAAAATTCGCCATCAATCTATCTGTGTTTTTTATATGAGTTACCCACCATAAACCAAGAATCTCTTTGGCAAGGAGAGTTGTTACCAACATATGGCCTTCTGAAAACTCTTTTTTAAGTTCCCTATACTTTTCAGTTAAATCTTTATGCTGTCTAACATGAGCCATCTTTGCCTGCCTTGGATAGTTAAAGTCAGCCATATATCTCTCTTCTAAACTGAAATGGCTATTAATATAGCCCTCAAGAAAATCGAGTATCTCTTTAATATATTCTCTACCCCTTCCTTCCTTAACAGCCTCATGTAGTCTGTTAATCTTATCGATTATCTCTTTATGTTGAGTGTCAATATCATCCACACCTGTTTTTAGTTCATCAGTCCAAACCAATCGCATAGCCTTTCCTCCTATTCTGGAGGGCCTAAGGCCCTCCAGTAATACTACTTCAGGGCCTCATAGACCCTTCCAACAATCTCCTCTGAAGGTTTTAAGGTCTTCTGACCAGGTCTCCATTTTGCAGGGCAGACCTCTTCTGGTTTGTCCCACACATATGTAAAGGCCTCGAGTTTCCTGAGAAGCTCCTCGGCATTCCTTCCGACATTGTAGTAATTGACCTCAGAAGAAACAAGAACTCCCTCTGGATTGATTATAAATGTACCCCTCAGGGCAAGACCCTGATCCTCATCATAAACACCAAAGAGCCTCGATACCGTTCCCTTTGGGTCAGCACCCATAGGATACCTCACATTCTGGATGGCCTTTTCCTGATGGTACCATCCATAATGGACAAACTTAGTATCAGTGCTTACAGAGACAACCTCTGCGCCGAGCTTTTTAAGCTCCTCATATTTTTCAGCAACATCAGCAAGCTCCGTAGGGCAAATGAAAGTGAAATCTGCTGGATAGAATACAAGTACTGTCCACTTCTTGTTCTTCACCGCCTCGGCAAGACTGAACTTGCCAAACTTGCCTGTTGATGGATTAAAGGTTTCGAGTTCAAAATCTGGCACCCTCTGACCTATTTTTACGACCTCTGACATCTTAGACCTCCTTAATTTAATATTCAGGAGCTAAAAGCTCCTATTTTAAAATAAAAAATTATTTACCCTTTGAACTGCAATCCTTACATACCCCATAAAATTCCATATGAATCCTCTCAACACGGAATCCTTCATTTTCTGGTAAAGAGGGATTGAAGTCCATCTCGATATCAACAATCCTTCCACATTTAGTACATATAAGATGATGATGTGAGGTTGTATCAGGATCAAATCTCTTTTTATAAGGATCAATATTAAGCTCCTGCACAAGACCTTTTTCTTTGAGGCTTTCAAGGATGTTGTAAATCGTGGCAATAGATATAGTCGGAAATCTCCTCTTTACAGCCCTGTAAATATCCTCTGCTGAGGGATGGCTCTTGTTCCCTTCAAGATATTGAAGGACTGCCAGCCTCTGGGGTGTGAGCTTAAGACCTATGTTTTTATACTTTTCCATAGTTATTATTTAATAAATATTATCAGATTAGAATTATTTTTGTCAAGCCCCTACTGAGGCAAAGGCTGTATTCATAAAAAAACTTGTTATTACTCATCTATAGGTCTTCCCATTGGATGGCCTCCTTCACCTCCGAGGTGAAGGTTTTCACAGGTTCTCAAAATAGTAACCACACTATTCATAAAAAACCTTGTTTTTTCAATGATAAAAGAGCTAAAATTATTTACTATGGACACGGCCTCGCAAGAGAGATTGATATTTCAGAGCCCCACCTCTGGAACTCTGACCTTTAATGAAGTCTTTACAAAACTTATAGAATTTATTAAGCAAGCACCAGAAAAACGCTACCGTTTGATAATTGGTAGCGATTCCCTTCTGGGAGACGAGACTACCTTCGTGGTTGCGATAGTGATTCATAGAAAGGGAGCAGGAGGAAGGTACTTTTACAGAAAGTTCAGGCACAGGAAGATTAAAAATCTCAGGCAGAGGATAATGCTGGAGACCACTCTTAGCCTTGAGGTGGCTGAGCTATTAAGACAGAGGCTATCAGAAAATGGTTATTCAAGACTTCCTGTTGAGATTCATATAGATGTTGGTGAGAATGGAGAGACAAGGGAGATTATTAAAGAGGTTGTGGGAATGGTTGCTGGCTCTGGCTATCTGGCTGTCACAAAACCCGATTCCTTTGGTGCTTCAAAAGTTGCTGACAGGCATTCAGGCTGAAGAGTAGCGATAGACAACTTTAATTAGTCTACAGGCCACATGCTACAGCATCAGGATATTAGGCTTCAGGCGTCAGGTTATTTCTTATTTATTTTCCTAATAGCCTAATCGCAATTAAGTGTGACATTTCAAAATAGTAACCACAATACTGGACAATAGGTGCTTGAAAACCCATTAGCCTTTATGGTAAATAAAAATATGTCAAGGCAGTGGAGAGAAGCAGAACTTCGCAGAAGAAGGCACAGAAGAGAGAAGCTGAAAAAATTAAGGGAAAAGTACAAGCTGGCAAAAACGGAGGCTGAAAGGGCAGCAATCCTTGAGAAGGCCTTCAAGATATCGCCTTTAATGAGGCTGGAAGATTTCCTTGCACCTATAAATAGGCCTTCGGCATGAAGATTAGGATTCATGCTACAGGCTTTTATTTATTATTTTCTACAGCCTGTAGCCGATGGTCTATTTAATTTCCTGAAGCCTAAAGCTATAGCCTTTTTTCAATCTCGAGCCAGCTATTTACCTCTACTGTGCCTTCAATATCCTCAAAGGTAATGGCCCTTAGCCCATGAGAAAGGGCCATTTCTACCACCTTTTCTGTTCCCACAACAGCCCTTATCCTGAGGCCGAGGTCTAAGATATCAGAAAAAAGCCCTTCATAAAGACCAAGGAGAGGTGCAGAAGGATACCCATTTTTTGAAAGCCATTCTTCTATCTTTTTTCTTGAACCAAGGCCTGTCTGGACATAAACAATAGGGAATTTCCTGCTCAACCTCTTTAAGACATCCTTACTATGTTTCATAGGAAGTGATGAAAAGGGATTAATCCGCAATGTCTCAACATCAATTAGAAGAATTTCTTCTCCCTTCTCGAGACAGAGTATTTTTGCGATTGCAGCTTCCTCAACTCTTCCTTTCTCCATCCTGGCCTCTATTTTTTTAAGTCCTCTTTTATTAAAAGTATAGGTTTTATAGGCAATACCATCTCCACCTGAAAGGGCCTTACCGATAGACTTCCCATTAACAAAAAACTCAACAACCACACCACCCTTTTTGAATATGCCCTTTTTAGTCTCGGCCTTGAGCATACTTTCTCTATTGATAATGCACAATCCATCATCCATAAGCACGGCGCTATAGCCTGGCAGGGGCAAAAGAAGAATTATTCCAAAAATGAAGACCTTTACAGAAAGAAAAAGGGGATTTTTCTTAAGGTGAAGGCTTTTCGAAGGGAGCACTGGTAGATAGCCTTTTCCCATAAATCTATTATAATTATAATAGATATGACACGGAAGATGAAAATTCCTGATGAAGCTCTTCCTGTTTTAGAGAGGCTTCATAAAGTCTTTAAAGAAAGGAGTCTTAAGCTCTCTGTAGCAGAATCCTGTACAGGCGGCCTTGTAAGTCACTACATTACGGCCCTTCCAGGTGCAAGCCTTTTTTTTGAAGGAGGTGCTGTTACCTACTCGGCCTCACTAAAGAAAAAGATACTCGGTGTAAAAGCCGAGACCATTGCGAAATATGGTGTAATCAGTAAAGAAACAGCCTCTGAAATGGCAGAAGGTATCCAGAGGCTCACAAGCTCTGATTATGCTCTGGCAACAACAGGAAATCTTGGACCAGATGTGCTTGAAAATAAGGAGAAAGGCCTAATATATCTGGCCGTAAGGGCACTGGATAAGACTTACACAAGGGAGCTGAGACTCCGTGGAGAGAGGGAAGAGAATAAAGAGAAGACAGTTATTGAGGCACTGAAATTTTTAATGGAAATATTAGATCGGGAGGTGAGAATATAATGGATGAAAGGCTTACAGAGGAGATAAAGGCTGAGATAAAGAGGCTTGTTGATGAGATTAATTATCATAACTACAGGTATTATGTCCTTGATTCACCCGTAATCTCTGATGAAGAATACGACAGACTCCTCAGAAGACTTAAAGAGCTCGAAGAAAGGTATAACTACATCCTTCCTGATTCACCAACTCAAAGGATAGGGGCTCCACCTCTTGAAAAATTCGAAAAGGTCCGACACAAGGAGCCCATGCTTTCTCTGGACAATGCCTTTAATTATGAAGAGGTAAAAGAATTTGACAAAAGGGTAAAGAGGTTTCTCGGAGTAGATGAAGAAATAGAATATACCGTTGAGCCAAAATATGATGGCCTTGCTATAGAGCTCACCTATATTAAAGGCCTTCTCGAGAAGGCTTCAACAAGAGGTGATGGATATGAAGGGGAAGATGTCACTCAGAACATCAAGACAATAAAATCCATTCCATTAAGAATAGACGGAGAAGATGTACCTGAGGAGATAGATATTCGTGGAGAGGTTTACATGAACATAGATGAATTTGAGAGATTAAACAAAGAGAGGGAGAGGGCTGGCGAACCTCTTTTTGCAAATCCAAGGAATGCTGCTGCTGGTTCTGTAAGACAGCTCGATCCATCCATCACAGCAAAGAGGCGACTCCATCTTGCCTGCTATGGTGTTGGAGCTATTAAAGGAAGAGAGTTCTCAAGCCAGATGGAATTTATTGAATGGCTAAAAAACAAGAGATTTCCTATTCCAGCAGTTGTGAAACTTGCAAAGGGACCTGCAAAGGTTATTGAGGCAATAGAAGAGATTTCGAGTTTGCGGGAAAAATGGCCTTTTGAGACAGATGGAGCGGTAATAAAGGTAAATGACTTCAAGCTACAGAAAATTCTGGGAGTAAAGACCCGTGAGCCAAGGTGGGCAATTGCCTACAAGTTTCCTGCCCATCAGGCAACAACGAAGATACTTGATATAAAGGCCTCCGTAGGAAGAACAGGGGTACTTACGCCTTATGCCATTTTTGAGCCTGTAAGGATTGGAGGAGTTACTGTAACAAGGTCAACCCTTCATAACTGGGACGAGATGGAGAGAAAGGACATCAGAATAGGAGATACTGTGTTAGTCGAAAGGGCAGGGGATGTCATACCTCATGTTGTTATGGTTATTAAGGAAAAGAGAACTGGTAAAGAAAAACCCTTCCCGATTCCTGAGAGATGTCCTGAATGCGGTAGCAGGGTTGTAAGGGAGCCTGAAGAGGTTGCCGTAAGATGCATCAATATAAATTGTCCTGCACAGGTTCAGGAAAGGATAATCCATTTTGCAAGTCGTGGCGCTATGAACATAGAGGGCCTTGGAGAAAAGACTGTGGAGCTTCTTTATTCAAATGGTTTGATAAAGAATTTTATCGACATATACAGGCTGAAGAAGGAAGACCTGTTAAAACTTCCGAGATTTGCTGAAAAATCTGCCCAGAACCTTATAGAGGCTATTGAGGCGAGCAAAAAGACAACCCTTTCAAGATTCCTTTATAGCCTTGGTATACTCCATGTTGGAGAGTATGTAGCAAAGGTCCTTGCAAGGAATTTCAAAAGGCTTGAAGACCTCTATCATATAAAAAAGGAGAGACTGATGGAGATACCCCAGATCGGAGAAAAAATAGCTAATTCTATATCCGACTTCTTTAATAATCCTGAAAACATAAAGACCCTTGAAACTATGAAAAAGATAGGTCTCCAGATAACAAACCCTGAGCATGCTGAAAAGAAGGCGGAAAAGAGGCCTCTTGAAGGACTCACCTTTGTAATTACAGGGACATTACCAAAACCAAGAAAAGAGGTAGAGGAAGAGATAGAGAGCCTTGGTGGCCATGTATCTTCCTCTGTATCAAAAAATACAGATTATCTTATAGTTGGAGAAGAGCCTGGCTCAAAGCTCCAGCGAGCAAAGGAACTCGGGATAAAGACTATAACATATGAGGAATTCCTGAAACTCTCCCTTACCTGATTATGTCACACCTGTTGAAAATAAATTTTGAATGGGCATAAGGCTGAAGAACAGACTACAGTAGGCTTTAGGCGTCAGGATATTAGGCGTCAGGTCATTTTTCTATAGCCTGTAGCCTATAGCCTCTATCCTATTTTAAAAGCCCCTTTCAATTTGTTTTGGACAGAAGTGTGATTATGTTATAATTAATTTAATTTGGAGAGGTGGCCGAGTAGGTCTAAGGCAGCCGCCTGCTAAGCGGTTGTGGGGGTAAAACCTCACCCAGGGTTCGAATCCCTGCCTCTCCGCCAAAATTGAAGGAAATCCTGACTTTCAGGGTTAATTTTCAAGGAGGAGTTAAGAGATGTTAAAAAAGTGTTTAGTTGTTATAGTGAGTATTTTAATAAGCCTGTCCCTTGTATCCTGTAAGAAAAAAGAGGAACAACCAGTTCCCCGGGCCTCAGGACCAGGGACTGGTGTTATGATGCCACCAGGTGAAACTAAGGTGGTGGTGCCAGAGGCAGTAAAGGGTAAATGGGATGCTGTTAAATTGGTTATAGAAGATAAGATAGCAAAAAAGACCTCTGAGGTAACTGTAAAACTCGATAGTGAATACACAATACCCAATTCCAATCTCAAGATAAAGGTTGGGGAGTTTCTGCCTGATTTTAAAATGGATGGTCTAACAATCACATCATCATCAAATGAACCAAATAATCCAGCAGTCAGGGTAGTAGTATATGAAGGAGGAAAGGAGATCTTCAAGGGCTGGCTTTATTCAAAGTTCCCTACAATCCATCCATTCCAGCATGATAAATATGGAATCACCCTTAAAGAGGGTGTAAAGAAAGGCTGAAGGACTATAGAGGATTAAGTTAGTAGTCAAAAGCCTTAACAGGTGCGGCCATAGCTCAGCTGGATAGAGCAACGGACTACGAATCCGCAGGTCGGGGGTTCGAATCCTCCTGGCCGCGCCATCTCAACTGTTACTTCGCCATCAACATTTATCCAAGAAAATAAAGACAGGCATTGCCTTCTATAAGATTTTTTGCATCGTCTTCCCTTAAACCGCTCATGACAAGACTATCCTCACAAAAAGCGACCTGTCCACTGGCACTCCTACAGGCAATCTGTTCAAAGTAAATTTCCTTTTTCATTCCGAAGGTCTTTCGGACGATCTGATGGACAATACATAGGGCAAACCTTCAATATCCTCAGGGAATCCTTTATTATACTTTCTCCCTCAAAATCTATAAGGTCCTCTACCTTTTCACCAAGCTTAAACCCGATACGCTCCAGCTCTTCTATTATCTCTTACACGTTCCATCCTTTATTAAGGATCTTCTGAACAGTTTTGGATGTAATAAGATAGGTGCCTTTTAGCCTACTGGAGCAACCCACAGGAGCTTTAATAAACAGATGTGAGAGGTTGGAGTCTGATTCAGCCTATTTTATGTCTTAAGCCTGTCTTCAGGTATAATAAGTTAATGGAGCAACTCCTCAAGGCAATAAAATTAAACTGCCACATCTCTGATGCCAGATACTGGGGCTATTTTTCTATTTGCGGTTTGCTCATGAGGATGCGAGACCTTTACAGATCAGAAAATGGATTAAAACCGTGGCATCCCATTTCAAAAGAGAAAGTAGCTCTGTGGATATCTGAAAGAGAGGCCCTATGGAAGGAACTCGAGGGAAAAAGTTTCACACCTCTGCCGATAGATGAAGAGCTATATAGCCCCTTTGATGTAGAAGGGATAAACCACCATCTCAATCCCTCAGGTTATGTCTATGGTGCAGGTTATGGCCTCTATATGAAACCAACATTTTTTATAGCTGAGATAAATTCTACAAAAGATATTAGTGACTATACTGTATATATTTCAAAAAAAGAGCTCGCAAGAGACCTCTTTGCATCCTCTGCAATGCTGCAGGGAAGATGCATATTCATAAGGCTTGAACCATTAAGAGCCCTTTTGTGGGAAAAACTTACCAGTCTAAGATCAGGGCAAAAACCGCACATCGAAAAGGCCTTTTTGAGATTTGGTCTCTCTCCTTCTAATACACAAGCCATAGATGAGGACACCCTTGAGATTCGCATCGATGAGATGGTCTTTAAATATTCTGAAATGATTCTTTATCATGAGCTCGCTGAAGCAATGGAAGATATCCCAGATTGGAATGAGCTCATTGTTCATCTAAAAGACAGAAACCTTGAACTTATATGCAGGGCATTAAAGGATCTCATCGCTGATACCTCTGAGTATGGGCCAATAAAAAGGGCTTTAGAAAAAAACGACCTTGATATCCTGAGATTGTACATAAATTTCATGGAAGGATACAGAACAGTTTTATACCCTTCCATACTTGAGATATCAGATACAGAAGACAAAGCCAGAATTGAAGATACAAGAATAAGGGCCTACAGGATATTAAACAGCTACAGAGAAAATATTTTGAACCTTTACTTAAAAGGAAGGGCTGATGAGATAAAAAGATTCTTGAAGGAAATCATCGGCAAAAGTAACAGTTAATAGGGCTTTTAAAAATATTGTCTAAACTGTTAAAATATTGAAGATTCCCTGTGGCTTGCTACAGGGAATCTTAATGCAAGGAATTATTTTTTATCATATTCGCTCGCTTAACCCCGCGGTAAACCGCAGGGAATACGCTCGCTATCCATTTAAAAAATAATCTCGAAGAGGAGGTTTAAAGTGAAAGATAAGATTCATCCAGAGTATAAGGAAGCAAAGGTGATATGCGCCTGCGGAGAAACCTTTACAACAAGGTCAACAAAGCCTGTCTTAAGGGTAGATGTATGTTCTAAATGCCATCCCTTTTATACAGGAAAGGAAAAGATTGTTGATGTTGAGGGAAGGGTAGAAAAATTCAAAAAGAAATACGCAAAGAAAGAAACAAAGAGCTAATTTTTCAATTATATAAAATTTTATAAAGACCCTTTTGGGTCTTTATAATTTTGAAAACTAAAAGGTAGCGAGATAATGGTCAGATTTGCTCTAAAAAATGTCTTTGCCTACCTCAATCTTGTTCTCTGTTTTCTTCTTAAAAAGAGGCAAAATCAGATTGGGGGTCAGGCAGTAATTGAGGGAGTGATGATGAAGGCCCAAGAAGGGTGGAGTGTGGCTGTAAGAGATCCATGGGGAGACATAAAAACAAAAAAAGAAGCACTACAAAAGCCCAAACCTTTATGGAGGCTTCCACTCTTAAGGGGATTTGTAGTCCTCTGTCAGACATTAAGGCTTGGTCTGAAGGCATTAGAATTTTCTGCCTCTGTTGTTGGAGGTGAGGAAGAAAAACCTATGAGTAAAACCTCAATAGCCCTGACCATGGTCTTTGCCTTTTTAATTGCGATAGGGCTTTTTCTATTCTTACCAGTCTATCTCACAAAGGTAATCGGAACCTTTTTAAAACCAGTGGGTGAAGGTCAGTTTCTATTCAATGCGGTAGATGGTATTATAAGAATAGGATTATTTCTAATTTATATAATTGCTGTGGGCATGTGGAAGGATATGAGAAGGATATTTGAGTATCATGGAGCAGAACATAAGGTGATCCATGCCTACGAGCATGGGGAAAGACTTGTGCCTGAAGAGATTAAGAAATTCAGTTCAAGCCACCCAAGATGCGGAACGAGTTTTCTGATGACAGTAATGATCATAAGCATCCTGCTTTTTAGTTTTATCCCAAAGGACTATAATCTTTTAGAAAAGTTCGTGGCAAGGCTTGTGCTTATTCCAGCGGTTGCAGGGTTTTCTTATGAAACACTTAAACTCTCAGCCAGATACCATAGAAATATCTTTATGAAGACTTTTGCAATGCCAGGAATTGCACTTCAGAAATTAACAACAAAAGAGCCTGATGAAAACCAAATAGAGGTCGCAATTGTTGCCCTTAAAGAAGCCCTTTCATTCACCCATAATCCAGACAGGATATAACTATGCTTGAGAAACTATTAGCGATAGAAGAAAAATATGAAGAGCTCACAAGGCTTCTTGCAGATCCATCTACACTATCGGACCCTCAGAAATACCAGAGGTATTCAAAGGAGCAGGCAGAACTTCAACCTCTGATTGAGAAGATAAGAGAATACAAAAAGGTTCTCAATGAGATTGAAGGCGTAGAGGAGATATTAAAGGTAGAAGAGGGTGAACTTAAGGAACTCGCCCAGGTTGAATTAAACCAGCTAAAGGAAAAAAGGGGGATTATTGAAAATGAGCTAAAACTCCTCCTACTTCCAAAGGATCCAAGGGATGAAAAGAATGTTATCCTTGAGATCAGGGCTGGCACAGGTGGTGAAGAGGCAGCCCTTTTTGCTGCTGACCTTTTCAGGATGTATTCAAAATATGCAGAGCAGAAGAGATGGAAGGTTGAGATAATTGACATGAATTCTACAGGCCTTGGAGGCATAAAAGAGGTCATAGCCACCATTCAGGGTAAAGGTGCCTTCAGCAGGCTTAAATACGAAAGTGGTGTTCACAGGGTTCAGCGTATCCCTGTAACAGAGGCAGGTGGAAGAATTCATACATCAACAGCTACAGTTGCAATCCTGCCTGAGGCAGAAGAGGTTGATATAAAGATTGACGAAAAGGACTTAAGGATAGATACATTCTGCTCTTCTGGTCCTGGTGGGCAGAGCGTTAATACTGCCTATTCTGCTGTAAGGATTGTTCACATACCAACAGGTATAATGGTCCAGTGTCAGGATGAAAGGTCTCAGCTAAAGAATAAAGAAAAGGCTATGAAGGTCTTGAGGGCAAAGCTTCTTGACATGGAAAGGCAGAGGCAGGAAGAAGAGAGGGCAAAGGAGAGGCGCCAGCAGGTTGGAACTGCTGAAAGGTCAGAAAGGATAAGAACATATAACTTTCCACAGAATCGGGTTACGGACCACAGGATCGGCCTTACACTATACAAACTTCAGGATATCCTTGACGGAAATCTTGACGAGATTATTGATAACTTGATTACCCATTATCAGGCAGAAAGCCTGAAAGAAATGGACTATGCCAGAGCATAACTTTTTGTTGGTGAAAATAACAGTTGAAAAGTCAGGAATGGTTCAGAGGTGCAGTTAATGCCCTCAGAAATGCGGGCATCTCCTATCCTGAAAAAGAAGTTCAGGAGATGCTCTCTGCTATTGGCATTAACCGTGTAGAGCTTTTCAAGGAAAATCCTATCCTTAATACAGATGAGCTAAAAAAACTAAATGAATTTATTGAAAGGCGAAAAAAAAGAGAACCTTTACAGTACATCCTCGGTTATACTTATTTTTTAGACCTGAAGATAAAGACCCATAGTGGAGTTCTTATCCCAAGACCCGAAACAGAGCTCCTCGTAATAGAGGTTGTTAAAGAGGTTGAAAAGGCAGGATTAAAAGCTTCCGTGATTCTTGACCTCTGCACTGGCACAGGAGCCATTGCCCTGGGTATTGGAAATCTTCTAAAAGACTCTATTGTATATGGAGTTGATATTTCTGAAAAAGCAATAAGTATTGCAAGGGAAAATGCAAAAATAAATGGTATCAAAAATGTAATTTTTCTTCAGGGCAATCTCTTTGATCCTGTAAAGGATAGGAAATTCGATATCATTACTGCCAATCCACCCTATATTAAAACAGGTGAGATGAAAGATCTCGAACCGGAGGTGAAAGACTGGGAACCCCTTGAGGCCCTCAATGGTGGTGAGGATGGACTTAAATTTTATAGAATTATCATTACGGAGGCACCGATGTATTTGAAAAAAAATGGTCTTCTCTTTCTCGAACTCGGCGTAGGTCTTTACAAAGAGGTAACATCTCTGGCAAAATTAAATAGGTTCACTGAACTTTCTATTGTTAAAGACCTCAATGGTATTGAAAGAATCCTTAAGGCCAAGTTCAGTGGCTGAGTTATCAATAATGGATTAAATAAAAGTCAAGGAGTTGGAGATGAAGGTTCTTATCCTTACTGGAAGTGAATCAGACCTCACTGTAGCAAAAGAGACAGTGAAACTCCTTGAGGAATTTTCTATTCCTTACAGGATTGAGGTTGCCTCAGCCCACAGGACACCTGAAAGGGTAGTTAAGCTCGTAAAAGAGGCTGAGAAGGACGGTGCAGAGGTGATAATAGCGATAGCAGGAATGGCTGCTGCCCTTCCAGGCGTGGTGGCATCCCATACGATTCTGCCTGTTATAGGCGTGCCTGTGAATTCATCTCCCTTGAATGGCATTGATGCCCTTATGAGTATGGCACAGATGCCAGCAGGAGTACCTGTTGCAACCGTTGCTATTGGAAAGGCTGGAGCAAAAAATGCAGCGATTCTTGCAGCCGAGATTTTAGGACTAAAGGACCAGAAAATTCAAAAGAGACTCAAGCAATTCAGAGAAAAGATGGCTGAGGATATTGAAAAACTCAATCCTCGGGAGATAATCAAGGAGTCCAGATAGTAGCTGATAGCGTAGGTAATTCGGGGCGTAGCGCAGCCCGGTTAGCGCACCTGCCTTGGGAGCAGGGGGTCGGTGGTTCAAATCCACTCGCCCCGACCAAAATTATAGTTAATGGTTCAAAGTTGTTCAAGAAGTTCAAGAGAATATATGCGCCCGTAGCTCAGCAGGATAGAGCAACTGCCTTCTAAGCAGTGGGTCGGGGGTTCGAATCCCTCCGGGCGCGCCAAGGTAGTCCTCGTTCCCTTTGTGTTAGGTTGTCACCTCTGTTATAATAAAATCATGGCGAGCGTAGCTCAAGTGGTTAGAGCACTGGACTGTGGCTCCAGGGGTTGTGGGTTCGAGCCCCATCGCTCGCCCCATTTACATAACAACTTTGCACTCTATTCCCTCTTTCTGAAAATCCTCTTTTAATCTACTTATGTTCTCTTCAAAAAACTTGTCGCTCCTCGCCCACTCAAGGCCATGTTTCATATAAACCCTGTCTGCATAATGATAATTCAATCTGTCAATTATCACATAATCAACCTTTCCTCTTAAAAGATTCGGAAGACCCTCTGCCCCGGGCAGTACAGGAGCAATCATGACGAAGGTCCTTATCCCAAGACAGTGGAGTTTACCAACTGCCTCTATTCTGCTCGATATAGAAGGAGCCCCTGGCTCGAAGATTCTTCTAATTCGCTCATCTGAGGTTGTAATTGTAAAACCTATATCCAGCTTATATGACCTTTTGATAATATCCATATCTCTTAACACAAGGGGAGACTTTGTCTGGATCGTAACAGGCCAGTCGTTATGAATAAGTATCTCAAGACATCTCCTTGTGAGTTTATATCTACTCTCAACAGGCTGATAGGGATCGCAAACACCACTTATCCACACCCTTCCTTTTTTCTTTTTCCTTATCGCTGCTTCAAGAAGCTCAGGGGCCTTTATCTTTACATCTACGAAATCGCCCCATCGTTCTTTATGATCTGTAAATCTCTTCATAAATCGGGCATAACAATAGACACATCCGTAGGTACATCCCCTATAGGGATTGAGGGCATAATCATAGACCAGTGATTTTGATAATATTGTCTTTGCCTTTATCTCTCTTATTATCAAATTGTAGAGTAACTAACAATTGGGATTGTTGAAGATTCCCTGTGACTTGCCACATGGGAATCTTAATGCAAGGAATTATTTTTTATCACATTCTCTCGCTTGACCCTTTTGGTGGCAAGTAACAGTTGGTAAACCGCAGGGAATACGCTCGCTATCCATTTAATCACCCTACAAACTCATAAGACCAGTAGTATCTTATGCCCTTATGCTTTAGATATTCTTCTATGGCAGGTGGAAAGTCATGGGCAACAAAAAGAAGAAAGGTATCTTTCTTTTCCTTCCTTTTTATCTCTTCAGCTATCTTAATAAACCTGTCAATCTCCTTTTTTGAAGGTCTTACCTTTGCCTCTCCAAGTATAAGTATCTCCTTGCCTTTCTGCCTTCCTTTGCCCCAGATATTTATCTGGTTTTCCTGCCAGTAACGTCTGATAAGCCTGCCAGAAACCTCAACACCTTCTTTCTTTAAAAGTAGAGGCAGGGCTTTATAGGCAGAGTTCTCAAGGGAATAACCAACAGAATTTGATACTCCCTCAAGTCTCTCTTCTATAATATCAACCCTTTTAATTAGTCTATTAAGACTCTCCTCTGTCCGCCTCTGAGCCTCTGCTAGCTCATCAATAGCCTTCCATACCCTGTTGAAATTCTCCTCTGTTGTCCTCTTAAATGACTCAAGACTCTCCTCTGTCCGCCTCTGAGCCTCTGCTAGCTCATCAATAGCCTTCCATACCCTGTTGAAATTCTCCTCTGTTGTCCTCTTAAATGACTCAAGACTCTCCTCTGTCCGCCTCTGAGCCTCTGCTAGCTCATTCACCCTCTCCTCTGTCCGCCTCTGAGCCTCTGCTAAGGCATTTATCCTCTCCTCTGTCTTCTCCTGTGCCTCTGCAAGTCTGTCAATCCTTTCACTCAGTTTCTTAACTACTTCTGTGAGCTCTTTAAATTCCTCCTTCGTAACGGTGTTAGCAATATCCTTATAAAGCCTTGCAAGAAGCCTTGCAAGCCTTTCAGCCTGAGGAGGCTCAAAGGTTTCTTTCAATTCCTCAAGAATCTCAAGGGTGTCAATCATAAAAATATTATAACACTATCTTGATGCCTTTATCTTAAAGACAAAATCAAAATTCTGTATGTCCTCCCATCGCCATCCCTTAAGGGTTGACCTTGTATCATCAGCATCTCCATAGGGATTCCCTGGGATATAAAACCAGTTCATTATCACCTCTCCAGAATGCCTGAGGACAATCCAGTATCTACCTTTTGAGAGCTTCAGCTTCTCAGGAAAGGTAAAATCCACCCAGTAATAGCCTGGCCTCTTTGGAATATTCTCAATAAATAACGGTATGGACCTGAAGCCCTTAAAACCTGGCCTTCCTCCTTCATCATTGACCATATCAATATAGACTGTGCCATCACCACCAAACTTTCTCATGGCAAGGGATACCTTCTCGATATTTATATCTTCATCAATAGTGAATGCTTGAGCAAAAACATAGCGGGATGTTACATATTCGGCTGTCTCCTTATCAAGGACCCTTATGGCCCTATCACCACTAACCTGATAAAGATCCACAAGACTGGGAAAGACCATATTGCCGAATTCAAAACTCTTCCCCTTAGGAAGCAATGGTACTGGCTTTTCTTCAACCTCTGGTTTCTTAATCTCGGGAGTCCCTCTCTTATAAATAAACCTGTTTGAAATAATATAGGACCTTGGCGCCTTTTCTATATGTAATGGCGGAGCTAACTTCAGGTCATCACTAAGAAACCTTCCATCAATTAATTCACTGTACTCTGGTAGATATGGTGAGGCACGCCATGAATCATTTATATCATTTGAGTCAAGACCATGGGTCTGCTTTATATGCCTTGACGATGTGAACTGCCTTGACTGCTGTGGGTCATAAGAGAGCCATCCAAGGCCTGGAAAATAGATCTCTATCCAAGCGTGGCCCCCCTGTCCCATACTCTGAACAAGAAAGCTTTTTCCAAGTGGAATCTTCCACTGTTCCTTTAAGGTTAGCCCACCAACAACCCTTGAAGGAATTCCAGAGGCTCTGAGAAGTGCCATTGCAATATGAGCAAAGTTCTGACAGTTTCCTTTACCTGTTTTAAATGTCCATAAAGCATCAAATTGGGGGGGATTGTATGTGTATTTTATATTGTCAACAACCCAGTTAAGAATTCTTGTAACTGCTTCGTATTCTGTCTGAGCATTTTTTGTAAGTTCTTTGGCAAGCCTGACAATATCAGGATGCTCAGCCTGCACAAGCTCAGTTGATTTAAGAAAAATTTTTTCAGATTCATGGATGTTCTTCAAAGGAAACTCTGCTACGGAAGTTTCTGCTCTTAATTCTGAACCAACAGAGGTTTCAAATGTAATAGTTATTTTCACTGATTTTGTTAGATTTCTCCAGTTTGCCACTGCCCAGAAATTTCCATACTGGTCAGTTACTTTTTCAAATTTCTCTGGCTCTGGTTCAATTTTTATATCAAGATTCTGAATGCTCTGAGAAACAAACTTATTTGAAAAATCCTTTGGAGGAGCAAATCTGAAATTTAAGTTTTCAAGAGGCTCTGGCACATTAAAACGCATCTGCTGGGTTACCTATATTTTGCTATTAAGAGAACCTTCAAGTATAAGGTTTTTCCATAAAGATGGAAAGGGGAAAGGACAATTATAATGGATAAAAAAATGAGTAATTTTTTAGTCGCTGCAACTACCACTGTAGCACTGAGTGTTGCTTGTGCACCACCATCCAGAAGGTGTACATAGTTTTGCAGCAATTTTTAATGCATCTTTTCCAGCATCATTTTGAGACACAGGGCAGTAAGCTTTCTTCTCATTTTTAAATACCTCCATTATTGATTCAGGCTCCAAAGAAGCCTATACTAAATTTTATACTTATTAACCTAAAACTTCAAGGTAATTTTCACCACTTTGAACAACTTTGAACTATTTTGAACAACTTGAACTATTTATTTTATTTAATTGCAATCGGAAAATCAGGCACTGTCTGGGGCTTTGCTGTTACTGGTGTCTGTTTCCCCTTCGTAAGTTCTTTTACCCTCTCTGCTATGAAGGCATCAAGCATGTTTATGGTAATCTTCCCCTTGCCAAGTAGGTCTGCCCTGCCCTTTAAACCTTCAACAAGTGCCTTTGTAAAAGCACCATTCCCCCAGGCTGGGTCTTCAAGGGAGTACTGCCTTCCTGTAGATGAGGCAAAGACAACCACGCCATTTTCTGCACTTGAAAGCTCATTTATCACCCCTGTTATGTCTGTTAATGCCCTCTTGCCTCCATAGACAGCTCCTGAATAGCAGGTGTCAACAAACAATACAACCTTACCTGCAAGTCCTGCTACTGTGTTTTTTATATCTGTATAAGGAACAGCTGTTCTTTTTAGCCTTTCAAGATCTGCATTCACTGGCAAAAAGTAATAAACACCCGCAGGGTCATTTATTCCATGTCCTGCAATAAATAACATTGCTACATCCTTTGAGGTTACCTGCCTCTGGAGCCACTCAAGACCATCAAGGACTTCATCCCTTGTAGCCAATTCATCTGTAAGAAGCTTTATCACCACATCTTGATAAAGCTTGTCTTTTTGGAGTTTCATAACCTCCACAAAGTCCTTTGCATCTTTTGCAGGAAACTGAAGCTGAAGCTCCCTATTCTGGTATTTGCTTACACCTATGGCAAGGATATAAAGCTTTGGCTTTAGGACAAACTCTTCAGGCTTTGGCTTATCAGACTTCCAGTAAAGCCTCACTGTTGATGGAACGCTTGCTGAATATTTATTTTCAGCAATAAGGCTCAGCTCAATGTCCCTCTCTGGTACTGTAACGGTAATCTCCCCTGTCTCTTCATCCTTTGGCTTTATCTGAACTCCCCTCATTTGAGACACTGGTCTTCCATCAATCAATACCTGTATCCTTGTAACAGGCTCCTTAGATGGATTTCTTACGGAATACCTTATGATAAGTTCATTCCTTGAGATAGTTGAACCATCCATAGGTGAAAGGATAGTTATTACAGGTGGAAGGATGCTTTTAATCTCTGTTTCTACACCCTTTCTTCCTACTTCTTCGTTGGCAAGGGCAACTGCTCTTTCTTCATCATAGGCTGTAAAGACCTTTGCTATCACATCAGGTCTGTAAAACCTGTCCCTGAACCTGCTTACAGGAAAGAAGTCAGATTCTTTATCCCTACCATTGTTTATATGCCAGCCAATAAGCTCTTCACCACCAGGGCTTGCATCATAATACCCCTTTGGTGTCCAGATAACCCATCTCTTTTTGTCCCTGTGTGGGAAAAATGCTAAAAGCTCCTTTCCATCCTCCATTCTATACCATCTTATTGTTCCATCACCAAAGCCTGCAACTGCAACTTTACCGTTTCCAGAAATATTCACCATCCAGGCTATATCCGGTGCAGGCACCTTCCATATCTCCCTGCCCTTTCTATCGTAAAGCCTTAAATACCAAGCTGTCCCAAGCAAAAACCTCTTTCCATCAGGGGATATAGCAAGGCTTGTTGAGGTTTCATACTGCTCAAGTTTAATAGGTTTGCCATTTAGTTTGGGAGTGTAACTACTTTTCCAGTCAGTAATCTCTAATCCCTTGATTTCTGTAATAGGTTTAAGGAGGGTTACAGACCTTTCATCCACAAACTCCCTCTTTTCTGCATCAAAGACTGCTGGAGATTTACCAAATACTTCATAACCAAACCTTACAACTGAACCATCATATGAGACCTGAAATTCATTCCATTGATCCCTTAGGTCAGCTATTTCATTTCCTTTATACATGGCAAGCCTTCCACTGGCATCTACAATCCCAAAGGATGGCTCTGCAGAGCCAAAGACAACACCACCATCATTAAGTGCAAGGATGTGCATAATTGTACTTTCTGCTACAGGTATATCTATATACCTTCCCTTTCCAGCCCTGTCCCAACGACGGATAATGGGTTTCCAAAAACCATCAAATAGCTTTTGACACTTCCCTCCTGCATACAGATATGAACCGTCAGTTGAAAATGTAACTGTGCCAAAATCACATCCTGAGAAACCACCTGTATCAGCAGGGTAAAGTTTTTCAAGACTATCTCCAGAAAGGATATCTACGCTGGGGGTATCATGGTATCCAACAGCAATCTTTGAACCATCAGGTGAAAAGCTTATATGAAAAGGCTCTTTTCCATCAGGTGCTTTTTTCTTTTTTATGAGGTTAAAGTTATTATCATAAAGCCTTATGTAGCTATCAAAGGATGTTGTCGCAAATCTTCCATCATTGCTAAAATCAATGCCATAAACATCTGCTCCGTAATCTTTATCAGCCATAATTAGTGAGTAATTCTCTGCCTTGTAAACCCTTATGCCACCATTCCCCAATCCAGCTGCAAGGTATCTGCCATCCTTTGAGTAGGTAAGATGATTTATTACATTTGGTAAGCCTGAGAGCCTTTTTATAATCTGGCCTGTGCTAAGGTCAAAGATGTAGATGGAGGCTTCGTTGTCCCATTCCCAGCCAGTCCAGCCACCAGCAGCAATATGCCTTCCATCAGGAGAGATAGCCACTGCAGAGATTTTCCCTTCATAACCACTTCCAATAGGTGGCCTTAAGGTCTTTATAAGCCTTCCAGTCTTAAGTTCCCATACCTTTATTGTCTTGTCATCAGAGCCAGTAACAAGGTATCTTTCAGCCTTATCTATGCCAATTCTTTTAATTACTGCTATATGCATCCCTGTTTCTATCTTGAGTATAGGTTCCTTTGGTGGCTCAGCAGCAGAGCCTGGTTTGGAAATAAATGTTAGAAGAAAGACTAATAAAAAGATTAAGCCTTTCATCCTAAACCTCCAGATTACATAGTTTAAGATAGTTCAAAATTGTTCAACATTGAACTACCTTTGAACCACTATATCTATCTTCTCCTCCACAAACTCTACTCCATTTTTCTTGCCTTTCTCTACAATCTTTATCCCCCTTGTCTTTTCTCCTACACTATCAAGGGATGTCTTTACTTTATATACACTGCCTACCTCTTCAAGCTCAAGGCTTCCGAGTTCTCCTGTGCCTGCATAAATGATAAAACTCTCCTCACCAAAAGGTGGTGTTACCTCAAGC
>Ga0197143_1000632_pt1 | contig 35807 bp, 35 predicted proteins | sample GBS70_MetaG_FD_148603 | JGI IMG/M metagenome (GOLD analysis project Ga0197143, IMG submission 148603) | Sediment microbial communities from Great Boiling Springs, Gerlach, Nevada, United States - GBS 70_MetaG | ecosystem: Environmental > Aquatic > Thermal springs > Hot (42-90C) > Sediment... | reverse complement strand
AAAATACTTTTAGAGCTATATATGGACATATTAACCCAGGAAAAATTTGTGCTAATCTATTACAATACGCCGACATTTTACATTTACAACTAAAAGAATATTTTGGGCCAACACCAACAATAACCGGTATCGGTATTGAGCAAGATCCTCATGCTAGAGCTTGTAGAGATTTGGCAAGGAGACTTCCTTATAACCTAAAATTACCTTCATTTTTTTATTTCTTGCACCAATCTGGGTTACAAAAGGGAAGTAAAATGAGTGCTTCAATTCCAGATACTGCAATTTTCTTAGACGATCCTCCTGAAGAAATTAAAAGAAAGATTAATAAGGCTTTTTCAGGAGGAAGAGATTCTTTAGAGCTACATAGAAAACTAGGAGGTATTCCAGAAAATGACAAAGCTTATGAGATATTACTTTATCATTATCCAGATGATGAGTTTGTTAAAAATATATATGATAAATACAAAAGCGGAGAACTATTAAGCGGAGAACTTAAAGAGATTTGTATAGATTTTCTGACAACTTTTTTAAAAAAGCATCAAGAAAAAGTTGAAAAAAATACATCTATTGCTGAAGAGATGGTGTTTGGAAAATGAAAAACCATATAATCTATTCAAAAAACGGCTTAGGTTATATTTTTTTCTGAAGGTGGTATTGCCATATGGGCTTATGCGTGTGAAGATTTAACCATAGAAGCAGTTCAGCCAAAATGTCAAGGAAGAGGGGATAAAGAATGCTTAGTAATAGCTGCACCTTATGAAACTTTGATAAAAATGGGATATAAACCAATAAGATGTGAAGAGATTGAAAAAGTAGAAATGTCTCAAGAATATAAAAAATTTAATGAAATAAGGCCAACAAAATGGGCAACAAAATCACTAAAAAATTTAATAGATTCTGGAATCTTTGAATATAAGCACGGGCAAGTAACTTATAAAGGAGAAAGATTTTTCCTTTGCGAAGCAAGCTTTATGTATATTTTAGAAAAAGAATTGAAAAAAATAAAAAATGGATTAAAAATTTTGTGGGATTGCTCATTTGAATTTGGAAAAAATCTTGCAAAAATATCTGGAAAACAAGATCCATGCAAATTTATTACAGACTTCTTTTCTGCATTAGGATTTGGAGATATTCTTGTATTGAAGAAAAAAGGAAAATATGAAATAACTGTAAAATATTTCCCTTGGTTTAATTATGAAAAAGAAATAAATTTTACAGTGTTTAGAGGAATACTTTCTGGGGTTATAAGCGGATTTACAGGAAAGGAAATAGTACTTAAAAAAATAGAAAAAGATACAAGAGAAGGAAATTTATCATTATACATTACAGAATAAAAATGAAGAAAGCCTTAAAAACAAAAAGAGGGGAAGATTACTCGATAATTTTAATTCCTCCTTTTCCAATCTCCATCCCAAGCCTTCCTGCTTTTATATTAGTTTTTCTCATCTTTGGAATAAAAATACTTCTCTGAACAATATTTCCAACAGCTTCATACTCAAGCTTTATTATCCCATCCACAACATATTCTGCAATTCCTGAGGGTGAGTATCTAGCATTATGAACCTCAGATGTTAATATTCCTGTTACTTCTAGAGATTTTATATGATGGATAAAATTATATAAAAACCTTCTTATTATTGCTCTTTTTTCTGGAGCCACCTTATATCCTTCTCTTAACCTTATTAAAGAAATCCCTTTTCCAACAGATTCAAATGTTGAGCAAAGAGCTTCTAAGGAAGAAAGCGAATCAATCACAAGCCTCTTTGCTTTTAACTTTTTTATTTCTTCTTCAATTATTTTTTGAAGATCTGGATAATCTCTAATCTCAGAAGGTTTAATAATTTTGCAGTTTTTTAATTTATCAAAATCCATTCCCACCTTTTTTCCAGCTTCTTTTAAATCTTTCGGATCTTCTTCCAATGTTATATATAAACCAGGTTCATTGTTTTTTGCTCCATAATAAATATATTGAAGGCAAAAAATGCTCTTTCCTGATCCAGGGCTTCCTGAAACTATTATTAAAGAATTTTTTGGAAATCCACCTTCAATTATTTTATCCAGTCCAGGAATTCCTGTTTTTACCCTTTCTAAAAAATCTTTCATCTTCCCCTCAATATTTTTATGTTTCTTTATTATTTAAAACTTTCACATTTATAATTACCCACTTTTAATTATATTGAGCAAAATGAAAGGAAGTTATTGTATTATTATAAAAATTTTGAGCCCATTTAATGCAAAAATATCAAACAAAAAAATTCATTTCAAAAAAGGTTATTATGTTTATATAGGCTCTGCGTTAAATTCACTTGAAAAAAGAATAGAAAGACATTTAAAAATAAAAAAGAAAAAACATTGGCATATTGATTATCTTCTTGAAAAAAGAAATGTGAAAATAGAAAAAATATTCATAAAAGAATCAAAGATAAAAGAAGAATGTAAAATAGCAAGAAAGATTTTGGAAATTGGAAAACCAATAAAAAATTTTGGCTCTAGTGATTGCAGTTGTATTTCACATTTAATTAAAATAAACAAAATCAAAATAAAAAATATATTAAAAAAAGAAGGCTTTTCTGTTTTTCGATTTTAGTTTTTACATCTTCTCTAAGATCTTTACTAAGTCTGCAACCCTGCATGCATATCCATATTCATTATCATACCATGCTAATACCTTTACCAAATTATTTCCTAAAACCATTGTTGACAATGCATCAAATATTGCTGAATGTGGATTCCCTATAATATCTGCTGAAACTATCGGCTCTTCTGTATATTCAATTATATTTTTCATTTCATTTTCCGCATATCTTTTTACTGTTTTATTTATTTCTTCTTTCGTCACATCTTTTTCAACCTCTGCAACAAAATCTACAATAGAACCGCAAGCCACAGGAACTCTAAAAGCAAGCCCGTTTAATTTTCCTTTTAGCTCTGGAATAACCTCCTCTACTGATTTGGTTGCTCCTGTTGTTGTTGGTATTATAGATAAAGCACAAGCCCTAGCTCTTCTTAAATCTTTATGTGTACCATCAAGAATTCTTTGGTCATTAGTATATGCATGTACTGTGCTCATGAAACCTCTTTTTATTTTGAATTCATTATGAAGAATCTTTGCTATTGGTGCTAAGCAGTTTGTGGTGCAGGATGCATTTGATATTATTTTATGTGCATCTTCAAGTTTCTCTTCATTAACACCAATCACAATAGTTACATCAGGATTAGTTGCTGGAGCTGTTATTATAACCTTCTCTGCCCCTGCTTTTATATGCTTCGAAGCATTTTCTCTATCTGTGAAAACTCCTGTAGATTCTATAACTACATCTATTTCAAATTTTTTCCACGGAAGCTTTTCAGGATCTCTTTCACTAACAACCTTTATTTCCTTTTCTCCTATAATTATTGAATCTTCTGTAGCTTTTACTTCATCTTCAAATTTTCCATAAACAGAATCCCATTTGAAAAGATGTGCTGTTGCTTTTGTATCTACTGTGCTATTTATTGCAACCACATTTATTCCATTTCTTAAAGCAGCTCTTAAGAAGCATCTTCCTATCCTTCCAAAACCATTTATTGCAACATTCAATTTTTTCATATTTATAATTTTTTTATTTTCATTATTTAAAATTTGATTTTTTAAGCAATTCTTTAATTTTATCTTGAAGTGGAATATTTTTTGCATCAATATTTCTTTCATTAGCTATATGCAAGCTTAAAATATCTCCTAAATAGATTAAAGAAAAAATTTTTGCAAGCCTTCCTTTTCCCTCGGAAAAAATTTCATATATCTTTGCTCTTTTTTTCAAAATTTTTTTGATATATTCAAATCTTATTTTTATCTTTTTGTTCTCCTTCTTATCTCTTAATAGCAATACACAAAAATTACTTTTTCTTATTTCTTGCCATCCAGATATCTCATTATGCCCAATTTCAGGTATTGCTCCAATCCAAGATAACATTTTAGAGTTTTCATTTATCTGTGTTTTTATTCTTGTTGCAACACCTTTTAAAGAATCGTGGGAGTAAATTATTATTCCATCGCTTTTCTTAACATTTTTAGCAATTTTGTAAATATCTCCAGATTTTTTTATTTTGTTTTCAAAAGAATATTTTTTTCTTATCTTTTTTACAACATTAATAGTTTCTTTTATTTCTTCATCCACATTTTTCAATACCCCCATAGATTTCAAAGCAACAATGATAGAAAAGAACAAATAAGGCAGTGCAAATCTTGGCTGAAAACCTGAAGGAATTTTTATTAAAGGTAAGCTAAATTTTTCACAAATTTTTTCTAATTTTCCGTTTGAGGTTATTCCTATTATTACCACATTCTTTTCCTTCGCTTCTTTAAAGCAAGAAAGAGTTTCTTCTGTATTTCCTGAATAGGAAACAATAAAAACCAAAGAATTTTCATTCACAAAACCAGGAAGATGATAATCTTTGCAAACATAAATAGGAATAGAAAGTTTTGAGGAAACAAAATCTATAAGTATATCCCCAGCTATAGCTGAGCCCCCCATTCCAGCTATTATTATATTTTTTGGTTTTTTGTTTATCTTAAAATTAAATTCATATTTTATAGCTTCTTCTATCATTTCAGGAAATTTTAATATTGATTTTTCAACATCTTCATTCATTCATTTCACCATATTTTTCAAAATATAAATTCTTTGCAATTCTCGCAGCACCAAAAGCAGGCTCTTTTACAATAATTAATCTATCTCCAAACCTTTCTTTTAAACCATAAAATATCATCGTTGACTTAAAAACGCTTCCAACCAAAGCTATCTTATAATTCCCTTTTAAACCAACATTTTTTGCAACAGCCTTTATTCCAATTTCATATTCCTTTATTGCATTCCTAATTATTTTCTTAGCTATATTATCTCCCTTTTTTGCTGCAATTTCAGCAAGTGGTGCAAATTTTGCTACAATGGTTTTTAAATTTTTTGTATATACCAAATCTTTCAAATCCCTCATATTTTTTATTTTAGCTTTTTTCAAAACCATTTTTTCTAATATTGTTTTTTCTCCTCTTCCATCAAAAGAACGCAAAGCAGCCCTTAAAACATTTTGCCCTAGGAAAAAAGCACTTCCTTCATCTGCAAGTATATATTCTAAACCACCCGCAAAAGATATTTTGTTTCCATTCTTTCCTAAAAAATTAGAGCCAGTACCACCAATTACTGCAACTCCATTATCCAAATTTGCTGCTGGAAGTATAATCTCTGTATCATTAACAACAATTATTTCTTTAATAAGCTTTCCTATCTTACCATTTTTTATTTTATTATAAACAATTTTTTTATCATTCTCAGAATCTATTGATGCTAAGCCAAAGCATGCTGCACAAATATTTCCTATTTTCAAAAAATTTTTTACAATCTCCAAAAGATTTTTTTCCATTTCTTCAAGACCAACAATTTTATAATTACTCGCTTTACCCAAAAACTTTCCTACAATCTTTTCATTTTCATCTATTAAAATTCCTGTTGTTTTGCTTGCTCCCCCATCTATTCCCAAAAAATATTTCATTTTATTCTTCCTCAAAAATTTTTTCATACTTCATTAATCTTTCATATGTTTTTTCAAGATACTCCGGCATAACCTTTGTTTTCGAAACAACTTCAATAAAACCAAAATCTGTTTTAAATCTCGGAACTATATGAATATGTAAATGATTCTCTATAGATGCTCCACTAAATTTTCCTATGTTTAGACCAATGTTAAATCCATCTGGTTTTAAAACCTTTTTAAGAATTTTTACACATTTTTTAACAACAATAAAAATTTCTTTTATTTCTTCGTTTCCCAATTCATCAAAATCTGCAATATGCTTTATTGGAGCAACAAGAAGATGACCAGTATTATAAGGGTAAGAATTCATCAAAACTAAAACATTTTTGTTTTTATAAAGAATCTTGAATTTTTTTGCGCATTTTTTATTTTTTGCAGCTTCGCAAAAGAAACATTTTTTTACTTTTTTCTTTACCCATTTCATTCTATCTATCCAAACCCAATATTCTATCATTTTTCTTCACTCAAAATCTTTTTAATCTCTTCTATAACAACATTCCCTTCAGCTTTTTTTCCAACAATTTTCATTACCTCACTAACAATTCTTCCAAATTCTTTTTCTTTAGATTTTTCTACAACATCTTTTATTATTTTTCTAATCTCTTCTCTTGGAATAATTTTATAATCTTTTATTATTTCATCAAAATCCTCTCCTTTTAAAATTCTTTCTAATATTTCAGGAATTGATTTTTTTGAAATCTTCTCTTTTTTCAACAAATCAAAAATTCTTTCGTAAATATCTTCAGAAATATTATTAACATTCAAACCTTTTCTTTTCAGTTCTTTTAATGTTGAGGTAAATGTTACAGCTGCAATTTTCAAAATATTTTCATCTCCACGAGAAACTTTTTCAATAATATCAAAATATTTTGTAGTTATTATTTGATCAACCAAATCCTTTGACAAAATCTTTTCAAGCTCTTTTTTCTTTTCATTTAATGTTTTAATTTTCTTTAATTTTTTTGTTGGTATTATAGGAAGCAAATCAGTTTCAGGATACATTCTTGCAGATCCTGGTAAAGGTCTTGAATAGCTTGTTGTTGCATCTTCATTTGGCTTTCTTGTTTCTTCAGGTACTCCTATTGATAAAAATTTTATTCTTTTCAAAATTTCTTCAAAAGCCTTTTCAAAATTTTTTCCTTTTATTAGTAAGGCAAAATCACCTGATTTTATTCCAAAATTTTCAAAAATTTTTTCTTCTATATTTTCATCTAAATTTGTTAAAACATTTGCATAATAAACCTTTCCGTATTCAGCTATTTCATCTTTTAATTTTTTATTTCCTGATATTTCCTTCACTGCGATTTCTTTAAAATTAGGTATGATTATTATGAAGCTATCCTCATCCTTTTTTGTAATAATGCTTTTTTCAATTTTTTTAAAAATTTCTTTTATCTCTAATAATTTTCTTTGCCTTTCTATTTCATTTTCTATTAGCTTGTTTAAAGATCTCAAATCTTGCCAGCCTTTAATCTCAACCCTAGCCCCGCCAGAAATAGAAATATTTACATCTTGTCTTATGCTTCCTATTCCTCTCTTTACATCAAAGCTTCTTAAGAATAAACCAATACTTTTTGCAATTTCTTTTGCTTCCTCTGGATTTGAAATTATTGGTTCAGTAGAAATTTCTATTAATGGAATTCCTAATCTTGACAAAGAATAATAAACTAAATTTTTTTCTTCTTTCTCAAGCTTTGCCGCATCCTCTTCTAAACACAAAGATTTTATCTTTACTTTTTCAAAATCAGAAGAACCAATACCTATAAGAACTGTTCTCTGAAAGCTTGTTATTGCTGAACCATCTAAAACCAACTTTCTCATTATATGAAGTTCATCAGGAATGTATAAACCTAAATTATAAGCCATTTCCAAGGCTATTTTTAATGCATCTCTATTTATTTCATGTGGTGGCTCTTCATCTAAATCAACTAAGCAGCATTCATTTTCATAACCTCTATAAACAAATTCTCTATTTCTAAAAAACTCAAAAATTGCAGCTCTGTCAAACTCACCCAATTCAGATACAACAGGCCTCAATCTTCTTCTAACTTCATATATTAATTTTTTTTCATTCATTTCAGAAGAACAAGAACAAAAAAGTTTATTTGTATTTAATTGTTGATGTATTTCTAAACCAATCTTAATTTCTTCAAAATCATCAGAAACCATATTTATTTATTTTTTTCAAAGATATAAAAATAAGATGGGAGTACAACTTTCAGATATCTTAGAATCAAGAAAAATTGAATTAGAAAGTTTAAGAGGAAAAATAATAGCTATAGATGCATTTAATTGGTTGTATCAATTTCTTTCTTCAATAAGGCAATATGATGGCACTCCTCTAAAAGATTTGAAAGGGAGAATAACATCTCATCTTTCAGGTTTATTCTACAGAACAGCAAATCTTTTAGAAAATGGAATAAAACCAGTATATGTTTTTGATGGAGAAAAACCAAAATTCAAAAAATATGCAATAGAGAAAAGAAAAGAGGCTAAAGAAATAGCAATGGAAAAATGGAAAGATGCTTTGGAGAGAGGCGATTTAATTGAAGCTAAAAAACAAGCCCAGAGAACAGCAGAGCTTAATGAAGAAATGATAAAAGAAAGCAAGGAGCTTTTATTAGCTATGGGTTTGCCAGTTATACAAGCAAAGAGTGAAGGAGAAGCACAATGCGCAATTATGTGTAAAAATAAAGATGTAAATTTCTCAGCAAGTCAAGACTTCGATTCTTTATTATTTGGCTCGCCAGCAATGGTAAGAAATTTGAACATAACTGGAAAGAGAATCGTAAGAGGAAGAGAAATAAAGATTTTTCCAGAAATTGTTGAGCTTGAGGAAAATTTAAATAGATTAGGAATAACAAGAGAGCAGTTAATTATTGTAGGAATTCTTGTTGGTACAGATTATAATCTTGGTGGAGTAAAAGGAATAGGTCCTAAAAAGGCTTTAGAGCTTGTTAAAAGATATAAAACAATTGATAAAGTTTTGGAAAATGTTGAATGGGAGTTTGATGTTGATCCGAAAGATATTTATGAATTCTTTTTAAATCCAGAATTTAATGATTATTATGGAAAAATTATTTTTAAAAGCATAGATGCAGAAAAAATAAAAAAGATACTTTGTGATGAGCACGACTTTTCTGAAAAGAGGGTGAATCAAGTGATAGAAAGTTTATCATCTCCTATACAATCCTCTTTAAGTAGTTGGCTAAGATAAAAAAGGGTGAAAAAAATGAAAAAAGTAAAGGCTTTAGGATTATTTTCAGGAGGTTTGGATTCTTTGTTAGCTTCTCTGTTATTAAAAGAGCAAGGAATAAAAGTATTTTGGATTAATTTCGTCTCACCATTTTGCAATAACTATGAGAGATGTAAAAAATTCTCAAAAATTTTTAAAATACCTTTGAAAAAAGTAGATTTAACAAAAAAAATTTTTAAGATAATTCTTAATCCGAAACATGGTTATGGTTCTGCAATGAATCCTTGTATGGACTGTCATATATTACTACTAAAAGAAGCAGTGAAATATGCAAAAAAGATAAAGGCTGATTTTATATTTACAGGAGAGGTTTTGGGGGAAAGACCTTTCACGCAACAAAGAAGGCAATTGGAAATTATTGAAAAAGAAGCGGGTTTAGAAGAAAAAGTTTTAAGACCACTGTCTGCAAAACTTTTGCCAATAACAGAAGCAGAGAAAAAAGGTTTAGTAGATAGAGAAAAATTATATGCTATAAAAGGAAGAAGGAGAAAAATGCAAATAGAATTAGCTAAAAAATTTGGTTTAAAAGAATATCCCACTCCAGGAGGAGGTTGTATATTAACACAAAAAGAATTTGCAGCAAAGCTTAGTGATTTAATAACCTTTAACAAAAAAATTACTAAAGAAGACATAGAGCTTCTCAGAATAGGAAGACATTTCAGATTTGGAAAAAATAAGATTATTGTAGGAAGAAATGAAAAAGAAAACAAAATTTTAGAAAAAAAGAAAGGAATAAAATTAAAGGTCCCTAATTTCGGAAGTCCTATAACATTGCTCCAAGGAAAATTTAATAAAGAAGCTTTGATAATTGCAGCAAGATTAACTGCAAGATATTCGGATTGTAAAGAAGAAAATGTTCTTGTTGAATGGAAGCATAAAAAGAAAAAAGGTAAATTGATTGTAAATCCTATAAGTGAAGAGGAAAAGGAAAAAATAAGAATAAAATGGTTGGAATAAGTGAGTAAAATGAGATGCGAAAAGATTGCAAAAATCTTACCAACAATAAGAGCAAATATAGCAAAAGAATTATGCTTTTTCTCAAGAAAAAGTGGCTGAAATTCTTGGTGTAACGCAAAGCGCCATTTCGCAATATATGAAAAATATTAGAGGAAAAGAATTTCTAGAGAGGAGAGAGGAATTTAAAAAGGCATTTAAAGAAATGTGTGAAGAGATTATGAAGGGAGAATCTTTTGAATCGGTAGTTTGCAAATTTTGTAAAAGATTTTTTTAGTCTACTTTCCAATTATTACCTTATTTTTTCCTCTAAATTTAGAATTAAGCTTTGTTCTTTTAGGTTTATATCCAATTTTTAACAATAAAGCTTCTGTTGCTTTTAATTTTTTTCTTTTTGTTTTTCTCCTATTTTTTAGAATTTTTTTATTCTTCTTTTTTATATACATAAATTAAAATTGTTTAAGAGATTATTAAACTTTTGATATTTTAATTGTGATAAAATGGAGAAAGAGATTTTAGAAAAATATAAAGAAGCAGGCAAAATTGCTGCTAGAGTTAGAGAGGAATCAAAAAGGATTATTAAAGTAGGAGCTAATATCTTAGAAATTGCGGAATGGATAGAAAAGAGAATAAAAGAGCTTGGTGGAGATATAGCTTTTCCTCCAAACATCTCAATAAACAATATAGCAGCTCATTTCACTCCTAATAAAAATGAAAATATTTTTGTTAATGAAAATGATGTAATAAAGATAGATATTGGTGTACATGTAGATGGTTATATAGGAGATACTGCATATACAATTTGTTTTAAAGATTATTTTGATTTGTTGAAAGCAAGCGAGGAAGCGCTTCAAGAAGCTATAAAAATAGTTTCTCCAGGAACAAAAATAAAGGAAATCGGAGAAATTATTGAAAATACTATAACTAAATATGGTTTCAAACCAGTAAAAAATCTTACTGGTCACGGTTTAGAGAGATTTAATATTCACGCAGAACCGCAAATATTAAATGTGAAAAATAGTGATGAAAAAGAGCTGAAAGATGGAGACGTAATAGCCATAGAACCTTTTGCAACTAATGGAGAAGGGTTTGTAATAGACTCTGATGATATTAGAATATTCTCTGTAACAAAAAGCATAGAAGAAGCAAAGATAAGAAATTCTGATGCAAGATATATCTTTAATTTTGGTTTTAAAAGGAATGGATTGCCCTTTGCTAAAAGATGGTTAAGTTTGCCTGAAATAAAATTTAGAATAGCAGCAAAAGAGCTTTTATCTAAGGAGATTTTATATCCTTATCCTATACTTTTTGAAAAAAAGGATTGTAAAATATCTCAATTTGAGCATACTATTATTGTTTTAGATAAACCAATAGTTACAACATTGTATTCAGAATAGCTTTTAAATAAATCTTGATATATTTTTATTGATGCAAAAAGGAATTTCAGACATAGTTTTACCTATCATAATATTTTCTTTAACCTTTTTAGGAGATACACTTCTAACAATCTTTTATGAAAATATCTCAACAACTCATATTTTATTTGATATATGTGTAATCTTTTTGTTTGCAGCGGCTTCTATTCAATACAAAAAAGAAATCGAAGAAAATAAAAAATATTATGTAATCACATTTTGGATTGTTGCAATAATATTTCTAATTAGATTTATTGCAAGAACTTTTTTGGTAGGAATGTTTTAAGATTTTGCTTTATAATTTTTGTAAAAGGCTCATCCTATATATTCAAGATCCTTTTTTTCTTCTTCTGGAGTTAATATTTTCTCAAGCATTTTTCTCTGCATTTCTTCTGTTTTTATAAGCTTCTTTTCAAGCTCTTTTGCATCTTTATTTAGTTCAGAGAGATCTATTTCTATATCAAGAATCTTTGAAAGTGTTTTTAGCAAAGCCTCTGCGCCTATCGGATCTGCAATAACTATTGGAAATCCAGCAGTTTCAGCAAGCAAGCATATTGCATCAATATTTTTTATTTTTGCCATTCCGACCAAAAGTCCAGATACACCAACAATTGTGTTAAGTATATTTCCATCAAATATTATATCATATTTTTTAAATTTTTTTATCAGTTTTTCATCGTTAACAGCTCCAATAATTCTTGGAGATTTTGTAACATCTTCCTTACCCAAGCCACCAAGAGTTACTATCATTTTTACATTAAATTTTTTCGCAACCTCCAAAATACCTTCTGATATATTGTAATAACCTTCGGGGGTCATTGCTTGAGAATCACCAACAACTATTATTATATCATTCTTCCCCTTATAATAATAAAATTCTATTTTCATAAGCCTTGCTACTCCATCTTTATTAACAATCACAGAAGGAAAAAATTCACTTGAATAAAACTCTGCAAACTTTTTTGCTTTTAATTTGTCAACTAAATAAATAGCAGATATTCTTCCAACATTTCCTATTCCAGGAAGACCCTCAACCAATATAGGGCTTTTTAACTTAGGTTTTTCGATATATTTTATTACTTTCATTTTTCATCTTATTTTTATTTTCTTTTTTATATTTTAATCCTTTTAAGAATTCGGAATTTTAATAGATGATATTTTCTCTACATACTTTTTTAATCTTTTAGTTTCTTTTTCCAAAACCTTTATTGCTTTTAAAGTCTTCTTATCCTTTACTTTCTTTTTATAATATTCTAATTCATTTATCACATCTTCCGCATTCTTCTCTATTTTTAAAATTATCGCATTTTTTAATCCAATCAATAAATCACCGGTTAATTTAACAAAGACCTTTCTTTCTCCACTTTTTTTGAATTTTTTTATTATTCCGAAAAATTCCAAAAGATCTAAAGAAAGCGAAATAGAGCCAAGAGAATATCTTGTTCTTTTGCTTATTTCTTGAAGAGACAGAGGTTTTCCTTCAATCATCAAAATTCCAATAATTTTTCCATGAACCTGAGAATATCCTAAGGAGCTTGTTATTCTTGAAAATAGAGATAATATTTTATTTTCTATCTCTCTCTCAACCATATAAGTAATTAATTTTTAAAACTTTTAAAATATATTAAAAGTTGTATGAATAGGCTAAACAAAAAAATATTAGAAAAAACATACGGTATTTGCCCGGAATGCTTTAAAAAAGGAAAAATAAAAAAGATAAGAGCGGTAATTGTAGAAGAAGATGGAAAAATCTGGATAGAAAAAAAATGTAACAAACATGGATATTTTAAATCAATAGTTTTCAATGATTCTAAGCTCTATTACAAATGGATAAAATATAAAAAGGATGGAAAGGAGCATAGATACATATCATTTTCAAACAAAATTAAGAAAATTGATTCAAATCCATTTGGAAAAGAAAAGCTTTATAAAAAACATATTTCCCAAAGCGTTCTTACAAATCTTCTTATCACAAATAGATGTAATTTGAGATGTTCATATTGTTTTATGAACGCCGGAGCAGCAGGATATGTTTATGACCCGCCATTAAAAGATTTAATAAAAATAATGAAACAAGCAAGAAGCATGAAGCCCGTACCTTCAAAAGCAATTCAAATAACAGGAGGAGAACCAACAGTAAGAGAGGATTTGGTGGATATAATAAAAGTTGCTAGAGAGCTTGGTTTTAGGCATATTCAACTAAATACAAACGGAATAAAACTTTCAGAATCAATTGAATATTGTGATGAAATTGTAGAAGCAGGAGTAAATACAATATATATGAGCTTTGATGGAGTTTCTGAGAAATATAATCCGTGGATAGAACAAAATAAAAAGGCAATAGAAAATTTAAGAAAAGTAGATTTTCATAGCGTGGTTTTAGTTCCGGTTATAACAAAATCAAATTTATCGGAAGCACCAGAAATAATAAAATTTGCAGCTAAAAATATAGATGTTGTTAGAGGAGTTAATTTTCAACCAATATCTTTTTGTGGAAGATTGCAAAATGTTTCTCAAGATTTTATTGAAAATCAGAGGGTAGATTATTATGATCTTTTTAAAACTATAGAAGAAGGATTAGATAAAGAGATAACTGTAGATGATTTTTATCCAGTGCCTTTTGTATATCCAATTTCAAAACTTATAGAAAAATTAAAAGGAAAACCACAAGTTGAGTTTACTGCACATCCTTCTTGTGGTGGGGCTACTTATGTATTTGTTTCAAAGGAAAACGGAAAATTCAAATTTACACCAATAACAAAAATTGTTGATGTAGAAGGTCTAATGGAATTTATTGAAAAGAAGTCGAGAGAAAAAAATATTTTTGGAAAATTAGGAATAGCTTTATCATTTCTAAGAAATATTAACAAATATATAAAGAAAGAAGGAAAAGATCTGAAAAATTTAGTATTAAAAGCTATTATAAGCGGAAGTTATGAAGGATTGAAAGAATTTCATTATACAACTCTTTATATTGGTTCAATGTGGTTTCAAGATGCTTGGAATTTGGATATTGAAAGATTAAGAAGATGCGTAATACATTATGCAACCTATGAGGGTATAATTCCATTCTGTGCTTATAATGGCTTAGGAATTGGAGAAATTGAAAGAAAAAAATATTCCATACCAATAGAAGAATGGGAAAAGAGAACAGGAAAAAGAATGAAAGATGATTTGTGGAAAAACGGCCCGATAACACAATCTTTATAAGCTTTTTAAATATTTTAAAAATTTTCAAAAAAGCGCTAAGTATGAAAAATCTTTTCAACATGAAAATTACTTTTAAAAAAATATTTTTATTGATTTTATTTCTGTCTATTAATTTGGGATACTCTAATTCCATAAAGCTATTAGAAAATGATTTTCTTGTTCCCCTAGGTAAAGAGGTATGCTTTTCATATTTTTCAACTTGCAATATTAATGAAATTTACATTAATGGAATAAATGTATTTAATGAAAGCAATAGAAATATATGCATATCTAATCTTAAAGAAGGAAGGTATGAAATAAAAATATCTTGTGAAAATACTTATGTTAATTTTTTTGTTGATATAATAAACAAAGAATGTGAAAAAGATGAAAGCATTGGTTTTAATTTCACTACCAAAGAAAACATTTCTCAATATGAAGAGTTTGATCCAAAAATCTCAATAAAAAATAATTATTGTAAAGGAAAAATTTTTTTGTTAAGAATTTTTGTTAATAATGAAAGTATTGAAGAGTTGAGAATAAAGCTATTGCCAAATGAAACAAAAAATTTATCTGAAAGAATAATATTCACAAAAGAAGGATATAATGTTTTAAGATTTGAAATTGAAAATCAAACATTCGAAAAAAATATTTATGTAAAAAATAGAGAAATTTCATATTTTCCAATATTGTTTTTAATTTTTATTATTATATTTTTGTTTTCCTTTAGAAATTTTAGTTCTTTTCACATCATTGTTTCAATATTATTTTCTTTGATTATAATTTTTGGATTCTTTATAGATTTCATTTCTCATTTATTTTCAAACATTTTTTCTTTAATTTTATTCTCATCTCTTTTGCTTACTTTGAAAGAAAAGAATAAAATAAAAAGCGAAGCACTAAACAAAATCGACTTAAAAATATTTTTTGCAAGTTTTGTCACAATTTTCTTATTTCTTCTTCCTTTAAAAATTATTCCACCAACACAAAATACATATTGGAATGTTTTTTATGAAAGGCAAGTGAGAGAAACATTTTATAATAATAATGTACCAAAATTAGATGAGCTAAGCTATTTAGGAAGGGAGATGAGTTATCCTAAAGGATATTTCTTATTAAAATCTTATCTTCTTTGGCTTTTTAATCTTGGTTATAATTCAATTTCAGATTTAATTTTAGAATTAGTTTTCAACATATTTTTAATATTTTCTTTAGTTCATCTTTCAAAATATTTAAGCAAAAACTTTTATTCAAGATTTTTGTTTGTGTTATCCTTTTGTTCATTTCCATTCGTTTTCACACTATTATCAGCACATCTTTTGCATATTCCATCTTTGCTCCTTCTTTTTTATTCCTTGGCATTTGCATTAAGAAAAAATATCTTTCTCTCTTCTATTATGCTTTTTTCATCTTCATTAATTCATCCTTATTCAATTATTTTATACTCAATTTTCATTTTTTCTTTTCTATTGATCAAAAAAATAAAATTTGATTGGAGACTTTTTCTACCAATCTTAATAGCTTATCTTCCCTTTTTCGGATTAGAATATTCTTCAAAAACAGTTGCTCTACCAGAAAAATGGGGATGGTTTTTAAAAGGGGAATTTCAAGGAATATTTCAAGAATTTTCATTTGTTTTATTAGCAGTTTTATTTATAATTTTATTCAACCTAAAAAATAGAAAAAACATTTTATTCTCAATATCAACAATAATTTTAATTTTTGTTTATGCTTTTATCTCATTTCGTGTAAATCTTATAATATTCTTTTTCTCTTCACTACTAATTCTCGATTTCTTAGAAAATGCAAAATTTAAAGAAAGCAATAAAAGTTTAGCAATTCTTTTTTCACTCTTGCTAATCTTTGCTAATTTTATTTATTCATTATACACTTTATCACAAACATTTAATTTAGGAGGATATATCGATTTCTATACCTTAGATGCAATTTTTAATCTCGGTTCAAAAGGAGATTATGTTAAAAGTTGTTTGAGTGTAGCTTCAGACCCATTTTTAGGTCATGCAATAGCTTTTATCTCAGGGAAAAAAGTATTGGCTGATCTTTATGTGGAATATGCAGATGAAGAAAAGTTGAGAAAAGCAGAAGAGTTTTTTGTTACAGAGAATTTTTCATTAATTGAAAATTATAACATAAGTTTAACAATAATTAAAAACAATTGTCAAAATTGGAATACAATATATGATAATCGATTTTACAAAATATGTGAAAATATAAAATAACTACTAAAACATAACAAAAAAATTGGCTTTAATGTAGTTACCAAAAGGTTTAAATATTTTTTATAGATGTATTTAGTTTAGTCTTAATTATGTAGAAATGGGTTAAGAGAGTGATGCTTATTGATTGATATATTTAAAAGCGAATTAGTTCCGAAGCATGAAATTCTTACAAAAGAAGAGGAAGAAGAGCTTTTGAAAAAATATAAAATAACAAAAAAGCAATTGCCAAAGATATTGTCAACAGACCCGGCGGTAAAAGCAATAGGAGCAAAAAAAGGAGATATAATAAAAATAACGAGAAAATCCCAAACAGCAGGAGAAACATATTATTATAGGGTTGTTGTTTGAGTGATTAAAGTGGCCAAATATTTGGAAAATTCCACATATTCAAACGGTTTCGATGTTTTGATTAGTGCATTTAAGGATGATATCGGATTTGTTAGTCACCAGATAGATTCTTTCAACGAGTTTGTCAACTTCAGGCTTCAGAAAATAATAGATGAAATAGGCGAAATACAATTAGAAACAGAAGCAGGAGATTTAAAAATAAGGCTAGGAAAGATAAGGGTTGAAACTCCTTGTGTAAAGGAAGCGGACGGTGCAATAAGATTCATAACACCAAACGAAGCAAGAATAAGAAATCTAACATACAGCGCACCAATAATTGTAGAAATGATTCCGGTAATAAATGGAATCGAACAAGATAAGCAAGAAGTAAAAATTGGAGAATTGCCGATAATGATTAAAAGTGAAAAATGCTTATTGTATGGACTAAAAGAAGAAGAACTAATAAAATTAGGAGAAGATCCTAAAGATCCGGGAGGATATTTCATAATAAACGGAACAGAAAGGGTTATAGTAATGAGCGAGCAAATTCTTTCAAATTATCCTATTATAGAAGTAAGAAGAGATACTGAGGTTGCGAGAATAAATTCTGAAAGCTCTGGTTTTGTTCAAATGCATCTTATTGAAAGAAAGGATGGGATATTATATATCTCATTTGCGAATGTGAAAAAATTACCTTTAATAATTCTTTTAAGGGCTCTTGGTTTAGAATCTGACAAAGAGATAATTGAAATAATCTCACCATCACCAAAAATGGAGGAAGATCTTTATTATAATATCGGAGAATTTGAAATAAAAACAAAGGAAGAAGCAAAAGAATACATTGCAAATAAATTACATATAACACAAGAAAGAGTAAGTAGAGTAAATGAAATTCTTGACAAATATTTATTGCCTCATATAGGTCAAGATAAGAAATCCAGAAAAGAAAAATCAATATATCTTTGTCTTGTTGCAAAAAAGCTATTAGCTTTAGGAAATGGAGAAATGGAAAAACAAGATATAGATCATTATGGAAACAAGAGAATAAAATGTGTCGGTGATTTTCTTGAAACACTCATTCGCTCTATTTTATTAGGAAAATATGGTTTGATAACAAGAATAGTATATAGATATCAAAGAATGTCAAAAAGAGGTAAGCTTCCGTCTTTGCAGTCTATTGTTGAAGGAGGATATCTAACAAGCAGAATAATATCTCATATGGCTACTGGCCAATGGGTTGGTGGCTTAACAGGAATATGCCAAAGATTAGAGAGAACGAATTGGATGCGAATGATAGATCATTTAAGAACAATCTCATCTCCTTTATCTTCTTCTCAAGAGCATTTTAAAGCAAGAGCTCTACATCCAACTCAATTTGGAAGGCTTTGTGCAGAAGAAACTCCTGAAGGTGTTAATATCGGATTAAGAAAATATCTTGCAATATTTGCTAGAATGTCTAAGAAAGCTAAAAAAGAGGATATAAATGCAATCCTTGATTTAATATCATCAGAATCGGGAAATACTCCGATATTTTTGAACGGAAGATTAATAGGAAGTACGAACAAACCAGAAGAGCTTGTTGAAAAACTTAGACAGAAAAGAAGAATGGGATTATTAAGCTATGACATAGGAATATCGTGGTTGGAAAAATTAAATGAAATAAGAATAAATTGTGATTCTGGTAGATTATTAAGACCTCTTGTAATAGTTGAGGATGGAAAACCAAAACTTACTCAAAAGCATATTGAAATGCTTAAAGAGAAAAAGATAAAGTTTTCAGATTTGATAAAGAATGGTATAATAGAGTTTATAGATGCTGAAGAAGAGGATAATGCTTTGGTTGCCATTTATCCAGAAGATGTAACAAAGGAGCATACCCACTTAGAAATAAATCCTGCTTCAATTTTAGGATTATCAGCAAATATAATACCATATCCAAATCATAATAGGGGAGATAGGGTTAACATAGGAGCAAAAATGACAGGCCAAGCTTTAGGAATTTATTGTACAAATTTCTTGCTAAGAACAGATACCAAGGCTGATATCTTAATCTACCCTCAGTTACCTCTTGTAAAAACATCTGTTATTAAAAATATAGAGCTAGATTCTCACCCGCAAGGTATGAATGCTATAGTTGCGATTATGAGCTTTTATGGTTATAACATGGAGGATGCCATAATAATAAATAAGGCATCGTTAGAAAGAGGATTGTTTAGATCAATATTCTTCAGAACATATGAAACAGAAGAAAGAAAATATTGGGCAATTGAAAGAGATGAGATAAGAATACCTCCCAAAGGTATAAGAGGCTATAGACAAGAAGAAAGCTACAGATGGTTAGATGCCGATGGAATAATTCATCCAGAAACAAAGGTTAATGAAGATGAAGTATTAATAGGAAAGGTTTCTCCATTAAGATTTTTTGGACCAGCAGAAAGTTTCTTATTAGAAACACAAAATAGATATGAAACTTCAGAAACAGTTAGGCACGGAGAATGTGGAATTGTGGATAAGGTTTTGATAACAGAAACAACAGATGGTAATAAACTTGTTAAAGTTACTGTAAGGGATTTGAGAATTCCTGAGCTTGGGGATAAATTTGCTACAAGACACGGACAAAAAGGTGTTATTGGATTAATAGTTCCTCAAGAGGAAATGCCTTTTACAGAAAATGGAATAATTCCAGATATTATAATAAATCCTCATTCAATACCGTCAAGAATGACAATAGGTCAGCTTTTAGAGATATTAGGAGCAAAGGTTTCTGCCATATATTGTGAAGAGGTTAGTGGAGATGTTTTTAATGAAACTCCGGAAGATTATTTAAGAAATAAGCTGAAAGAGGCTGGATATAATGATGATTGTACTGAAACTATGTATAATCCGATTTCGTGCGAAAAATTTGAAAATAAAATAACAATAGGTCCGATATACTATCAAAAGCTTCATCATATGGTTGCTAATAAGATACAAGTGAGAGCAAGAGGACCTGTAACATTATTAACAAAACAACCAACAGAAGGAAGATCAAAGCAAGGCGGACTAAGATTAGGAGAAATGGAAAAAGATTGTTTAATAGCTCATGGAGCAGCTTTATTATTAAAAGAAAGATTTTCATCAGACAAAACAACAATTCCAGTTTGTTCAGAATGTGGCCTAGTGGCAATACAAGATTTTGCAAAAGGAAGGAAATATTGTCCGGTATGCAAAAAGAGTAAGATTGTTGATGTAGAAATAAGCTACTCTTTCCATTTAATGTTGAATGAGCTAAAATGCATGGGAATATATCCAAAAATAATTGTTGAATAGGTGAAAAAAATGATAAAAGGAATAGAGTTTGGTTTGTTATCTCCAACTTTAATAAAGAAGATGGCTAGCTGTGAAATTACAAAACCAGAGCTTTATGATGCAGATGGCTTTCCTGTAGAAAACGGATTAAGAGATTTGAGACTTGGTGTTATAGATCCTGGAATGAGATGTAGGGTATGTAATGGAAGGATAGGTCAATGCTTAGGTCATTTTGGTTATATGGAGCTTGCAAAGCCTGTTATTCATCCTTTATATGCAAAAAGAATATATAAACTGCTTCAACTTACTTGCAGAAAATGTGGAAGATTGTTATTTAAAGAAAAAGAAGAAATAAAAGAAAAGGCAAATATATCAAAATGTCCACATTGTGGAGAAAAACAAAAAGAATTGATATTTGAAAAACCGACAACTATAATAGAAGGTGGAAAGAAGTTAAATCCTGAAGAAATAAGAGAAAGACTAGAAAAGATTCTTGATGAGGATTTGGAAGCTCTTAAAATAAAAGGAGGAAGGCCAGAATGGCTTGTTCTTACTGTATTGCCAATTCCTCCTGTAACAGTAAGACCTTCAATAACATTTGAGACAGGAGGAAAAAGCGAAGATGATTTAACTCATAAGCTTGTTGATATTGTAAGAATAAATGACAGGCTTAAGAAGAACATGGAATTAGGAGCTCCGGAATTTATTATAAATGATATTTGGGAGCTTTTGCAATATCATGTTTCAACTTATATAGATAATGAATTACCAGGAATACCTCCTGCAAGACATAGAAGTGGAAGAGCATTAAAAACCTTAGTGCAAAGACTTGAGAAAAAAGAAGGAAGATTCAGAGGAAATCTTACTGGAAAAAGGGTTAATTTTGCTGCAAGAAGCGTTGTTTCACCAGATTCAATGATTTCTTTGAATGAAGTCGGTGTGCCTTTAGTTGTTGCAAAGGAGCTTACTGTTCCTGTGATAGTTAATAAAGACAATATTGAAGAAATGAAAAAATATATTCTTAATGCAAGTAATTACCCAGGAGCAAATTATGTAATAAGGCCAGATGGACTAAGAAAAAAGATAACTGAAGAAAATAAGGAAGAGATAGCTAAAGAGATAACAGAAGGTTATATAGTTGAAAGACATTTGTTGAACGGAGATATAGCAATATTTAATAGGCAACCTTCTTTACACAGAATGTCAATGATGGCTCATAGAATTAGGATAACACCATATAGAACATTCACTTTAAACCTAGCAGCAACTATACCATACAATGCTGATTTTGACGGAGATGAAATGAATCTACATGTACCGCAAACAATTGAAGCAAGAATAGAAGCAGAGGAGCTTATGCTTGTTGAAAAGAATATAATCTCTCCAAGATATGGAAAGCCAGTAATAGCTTTGAAGCACGATCATATATCTGGTTGCTACTTATTAACAAAAGAAAAAATGTTAAATGAAAAAGAGGTTTTGAGATTGCTCTTAGCATCTCTTGGTCCAGAAGTTTTAGAAAAGATTAAAAAAGAGGATATAAAAGCAATGTCTGGTAAAGAACTATTCTCATTCTTTTTGCCAAAAGGTTTAAATATTGAGTTTAAATCTTCTGGAGGAGTAGGAACAGAGGATGAGATTGTTGTTATAAAAGACGGAAAGCTTTTAAAAGGAGTAATTGATGAAAATGCAATAGGAGAGCAGAAAGGTAAGCTTTTAGGAAGAATTGCTTTGTTATATGGAGACGAAGAAGCTAGAAAATTTATTGATGCAATCACAAAATTGGGTTTAGAATATTTAATGATGAGAGGATTTTCCATTTCTTTAGGAGATTCTGATATATCTGAAAGCGCTTATAAAAAGATTAAAAATATTTGTGAGGAAAGCATTAAAAAGTTCAACAGCATGAAAACAAAAGATAGCGAAACAATCCTTTCAATAGGAAGCGAATTGGTGAATTCTGTAAATCAGATAATAAGAGCAGAGATGAAAGAAAATAATGTTGTTTCTATGGCTAAATCCGGTGCAAGAGGAAGCTATGTTACAATTACTCAAATCTCGGGAATAATTGGTCAAAAAGCAATTGAAGGTAAGCTTATTGACAGAGGATACACAAAGAGAATAACAAGTCATTTCAAAAAAGAAAAGATTGATATGAAAGAGTACGGTTTCATTTTCGGAAACTATAAAAAAGGTTTAGATCCGATAGAATTCTTTTTTGATGCAGCATCTTCAAGAGAAAACTTAATGGATAAATCTTTACAAACAAGGCATAGCGGTTATATGGAAAGAAGGTTGGTAAATGCATTACAAGATCTTTATGTTGAAGAGGATTTGACAGTAAGAGATTCTAATGGTATGATTATTCAGTTTTTGGCAGGTGAGGATGGTTTAGATCCTTCAAAAACAGAATCGGGAAGCTTACCTTCTGAGTTATGCATTTATGAGCAAGATGATGAAATTCAAGAGGATGTAGAAATACCTGTAAAAATAATTAACGATTTTGAGAAGATTTTTAAAGATAAGAAGAAAGAAGAATTAATAAAAAAGCTTAAGAAGGCATATATAAAAAGAAGGTATCAACCAGGAGAAGCGATAGGAATAGTTGCTGCTCAAAGCATTTCTGAGCCAGCAACACAAATGACAATGCGTTCTTATACTCTGGCATCTCTTGTTAGCAGGCTAGTAAAGGTTGTTCAGGGTTTGCCAAGATTGATAGAGAATTTCGATTTAAGAAAATCCTTTGAAAAATCAATGACAATTTATCTGAAAGATGGAAAAAATAATCATTTAGCAACAAAATTAGCAAAAGAGATAGAAGAAAGAACAATAAGAGATATTACAAAAAGCATACAGATAGATCTTTTCAATATGGAGGTAGGATTGGAATTTGAAACCGTTTCCCAAGCAGAAGAGTTAAAATCATTGTTATCAAAGTATGGCACTGTTTCAAGAAGAGAAAATACATTGTTTATAAAAATAAAAAACGTAGACATAAGAAATTTAAGAAAAATAAAGAATAGAATATTGAATACGAAGATCGGAGGAATACAAGGAATAAAAAGAGCGGTTGTAGTAAAGTCTGGTGACGAATGGATAATAGAAACAGAAGGTTCAAATTTGAAAGAATTATTTGAAAAATTTTCTGAATATATAGATGAAAAAAGGACAACAACAGATGATATTTATGAGATTTATGAAATATTCGGAATAGAGGCTGCAAGAAATGCGATAATAAGAGAGGTTAAAAATACATTAGATGAGCAGGGTCTTGATGTTGATATTAGGCATATACTTCTTGTAGCAGATATGATGACATTCAGTGGAACACCAGAACCGATTGGAAGATATGGTGTTGCTGGATTAAAGGCAAGCGTTTTGGCAAGAGCTAATTTTGAAGAAACAAAGAAACATTTGTCTCTAGCAGGCTTCTATGGATTAAGGGATGAATTAAAAGGTGTGGTAGAGAATGTTATGATAGGAAATGTTGTGCCTGTTGGTACAGGATTTGTAAATCTAACATTTGACTTTGAAAAATTAAAGAAAAAGGAATAAAGTTTTTTAATTTAAATTTTGTTTTTCTTTGAAAATCAAATTTTTAAATATAATGTTTAGTTAAAAGTATGAATTCAGAAATAATATTTGGATGAATTTCATAATAAAAGAACTAAATTATTGAAAATATGCTATATCCTACTATCAATAAAATTAAAGAATGTTTAAATCCAGCAAATACACTACCTTCAGACATTTTTCCTATTGCTAATCCACTGAATAAACCTTGGATTATTACCATGTTTCTAAAAAGAGTATTAAATGCTTCTTGTGTTTGAGCTTCCGGAAGTCCGCCAAGCATAGGCAATAAAAATTTAGACATAGCAAACATCACTCCTAGAAATACGAAGAATATTACATATCCATTTATCATTTGGCCATAGATTGCGGTTCTTCTCTCCTTTTTTATATTTTCTATTAGTTGTTGAGATTCTGCAACAGCTGTTAAAGCATCGCCTATCTTTCCTCCTGATCTATGAGTTTCTATAATTGCCATTACTGATCTCTTTATAGTTTTGCTTTTAACCTTTTCTGCAAAATCTAGTAATACAGTCTCAAAATCTATTCCCCAATCAAGCTTTGCATAAATATCTTTTACATATTTTGATAATGGACCATAATTATTATCTTTTACTGCTCTTATTGCTTGAGGAAGGCTCATTCCTGTTTTTATATTGTTTGTTATATCATTTAGAAATGTTGGAAATCTTCTTTCTATTTCATTCATAGTTTTTGTTTTTTGATATTTGATGGAAAAAGGTATTCCAAATCCTGTTAGAAGTGCAACAATATTTAAAACACTGAATATTTGCTGATTATTAGAAAAATAAGAAATGTTTATAAAAAATAAAAAGAATGCTGCAATTATGCATGCTCCATATATCAAATTATCCTTTTCTATTTTCAAGATATCACCTTATACTGAAGGCTGAGTAAGATGTAAGAAAAGTATGAATATAAAATTTAAAAGTGGTAGGAATATATAAATTCCAGCTTGAATTAAAAGAGGTACAGGCAAACCCATTATGGCTCCACCTATCATAGATACTATTGACAAAATTGAAACAAAAAATAGCGGAGCAGCTATTAAAAGTGCTGTATAAAAATCTGCATATGTAGAAAGGAGTTGAACATATCTTTCTCTTTTTAATCTATAATCCATTATAGCTTCTCTTGAAATACCTTCTAGAAATTTTTTCAAATCTCCACCGGTTTCTATGTTTGATATAAAAGAATACAAAAACTCCCTGAATTGTTCCGAAGGTGTTCTTTCGGCAACTTGTTTTATTGCAGTTATTAAATCCATACCAAATGCAGTAGCGTTCCTTAGTATTATTTTAATCTCATCTGCCAATTTTCCATATTCTTCCACCTCTGCAACAAGACGAAACATTGTTAATGGTGGCACACCACTTGCCGCAATAGCAGCCATATGATTAATTGCAAAAGGAAGATTTGCTTCTATAGATGATTTTCTGTTTGATAATATCCTATAAGGATATGAATGAAATATAGTAAGAACAATAAAAGCTATACTAAGACCAAATATTAAAGAGCCTATAAGAGAAAATAAGATAGGCAATCTTAAAAATATTATAGAACCAAAAAATATTGAAAAGAATGTTATAAGAAAGCCGAGAAGAGAAACAAAAATCATCAATCCAACATAAACCTCAAATAATATTCCTATATTAGCTAATCTTATAATTTCTTCAAGTGGCTTGAAATAGCTCGGGAATCTTTTTAAACCAAAATCAGAAAGCTTTATTATAAGTTTTTTCAGCATAATAAAGATTTATCTCTTTTATTTATAAAATATTCATTATTTAGCACACCAAATAACTTAAAAAATTTCTTTAAAAATTGTTATTGTGGTTGAAATGATAAGAACACATTATAGCTTTCAAATCCCCAAGAAAAATGAAGAGATTGTAAAGGTTGCAGGATTTGTAGAAACAGTTAGGGATATAGGAAAAATAACCTTTCTAATAATTAGAGATAGGTATGGAACAATACAAATAACCTCAAAAGATGAAAATTTATGTGCTAAAATAAGAAAATTGTCTAATGAATCATTTGTTTCTGTTGAAGGTAAAGTATCATTAAACAAAGAAGCAAGAAATGGATTTGAGATTTTGCCTATAAATATTGAAGTTTTAAATGAAGCAGCAAAACCTTTACCTTTAGATATTTCTGGAAAGATAGAATCATTACTTGAAAAAAGGATTGATTGGAGATTTATTGATATGAAGAATTTGAAAAATATGGGAATATTTATTTTACAGAGTGAAATAGTAAGAGCTTTTACAGAGTTTATGCATGAAAATAATTTTGTAAGAATATTTGCATCAAGATTAACAGATGCAGCAACAGAAGGAGGAGCAGATTATTTTTCTGTAAATTATTTTGATAAAAAGGCTTATCTTGCACAATCTCCGCAACTATATAAAGAGGCTATTCTTGTTTCTGGAATTGATAGGGTTTATGATATTGGCTTTGTTTATAGAGCAGAGCCTCATCACACTCCAAGACATCTTTGTGAATATGCATCATTTGATATAGAAATGGTTTGTGATAGTTTAGAAGAAATATTAGATATGGGAGAAAGATTGATTAAATATACATTTGAAAAATTAAACGAAAGATGTAGAGAAGTATTGGAAATGTATAGTGTTGATCTAAAAATTCCTAAAAAAATTCCAAGATTAAGTTTTCAAGAAGCTAATAAAATACTTTCAGAATTAGAGGTAAAGATTGATAAATATGATCTTACTCCCGAAGGTGAAAAAAGGATATGTGAATATTGTAAAGAGAATTTTGATTCTAGCTTAGTTTTTATTATAGAGTTTCCATTTGCTAAGAAGCCTTTTTATTTGATGAGAAAAGGAGAAGATTTAACATATTCTTTTGATATGCTTTTTAATGGTTTGGAATTAAGTTCTGGGGGATTAAGAGAGCATAGATATGAAGAAAGGGTAAAGAATATTGTGTTAAAAGGATTAAAACCAGAGGATTATGATCATTTAAGATTTTGGAAATATGGAATGCCTCCACATGGAGGATTTGCAATAGGAATAGAAAGATTAACTATGCAAATCCTTGGATTAAAAAATGTTAGAGAAGCTACATTACTACCAAGAGATCCAGAAAGGTTAAAGCCTTAAAGGATTAAAAATTTGATGAGGTGATTAAAATCTTATGGCAACAAAAAATAGAAAGATAAGAAAAATGAGAGGAAGTAAAACTTGTGGTTATGGCTCTAAGAAAAAACATAGAGGAAAAGGAAGCAAGGGAGGAAAAGGATATGCTGGCTCTCATAAGCATAAATGGACATATATAGTAAAATACGAACCAGATCATTTTGGAAAACACGGCTTTACTCCCATTAAAAGAAAAGAGGCAAAAACAATAAATGTTGGCGAATTGGAAAAGGTTTTGAAAAAAATTAACCTAGAAAAAAATGAAATTAATCTTTCTGAGCTAGGATATGAGAAGCTATTAGGAAAAGGAAAGGTAACAAAGCCTTTTATAATAAAGGTCAAGGAATTTTCTGAAATAGCTAAAAATAAGATAGAAAGTGTAGGAGGAAAGGTAATTAAAGAATAATAATTACTTCAACTTTTCTAATATTTCTTTATCAATCAAAGGAACTCTTACAGAATTTAATAAAATTTCTATTCTATTTACCTTTTCTTCAAGGTTTTTTATTCTTTCTATTAATAATGAATCTATCGGCTGGGAATAAACCTTTCCAGAAGAATATATTTCAGTTATTCTCCTTTCCAAAGCATCTATCTTTTCTGAAAGACTTCTTATGTTTTCCTCTTGCTTCTTAAATTTTTCTGCAATTAGTAACACAGCTTCTCTTGTGAATGCATCAATAAGAATTTCTTTTTTCTGATTCTCCATTTTTTCACCTTATATTTTTATATTTTTTATCTTTTTATGCTTTGGTTTTCTGTTTGCTTTGATTGTAGTGCAGTATATAAATATTTTTCTTTTTTCTCCTTTTTTATAAGTTCATTAAAAATATACATAATAATTAATCCGGAAAATAAACCGAAGATAAACAAAACAACTTTTTCTGATGTATTTAAAATTGCATAACCTGTTCCTATTTCTGTTTTTATTTTTTCTTTCATTTCTTCTATTTTTTCAGAAAACTCTTTTTGAAATTCCTCTTTTGTTTTGCTAGCGCTTTCATTAATTTTCCTTTTCAATTCTTCTGTATTTTCATTTATAATATTTATTATTCTTTTTTCTATTTCTTTTACTTCTTCGCTTTTTTCAGCTATAGAATACAATTTCACTATTTCTTTTTGATCCTTAGTGGTTTCTATTGTTATACTATTTAGCTTTTTTCCATTACCAAATAGCTCGATATAATATGTTGAAAGTCCTTGAGGAACATTTATCTCAATAGGAAGAAATGCATAATAATATTGTGGTATCTCTTTCTTTGTCCATGAAAGATTTATTATGTCACAATCTCCAATACAACTTATTTCAATACTCCTTGCTTCACCTTCATTATTTATTAAAAATAGTAAATATTTTGTTGTAGAATTTTCTTTCAAAATTATTTTTATGTTTTCTTGATCTTTTGGAACCTGAAAAGAATAAGAGCTGGAGATTAAAAATAGAAAAAGGACTATTAAAGCTTTTTTAAGATTTTTGTAAGGCATAATAAAATTTATTTACAAAAATATAAAAAAGGTTTTAGAACAATCTATTTTAACTTACCCCATTTTTTCATCGCTTCTCTTAACTCTTTATATTTTTTAGCAGCTTCTTCCAAAGAAATATTTTTTTCAACAGCTTCTAATGCTTGTCTGCAAGCCTTTGCACCTGCTTTTGTTCCTAATGGGTGAGCATGTATTCCTCCTCCAAATTGAAGAATTATATCATTTCCGAAAATTTTTACCAATTCAGGAATCATTATTGGTTGCAAACCTCCAGAAGCAACAGGAAATATTGGTTTTATGTGGAACCAGTTTTGTCCTAAGACATTCATTTCTTCTTTCGGCTCTGTTTTTTGAGAAACACATTCATCTCTTATACTTAAAACTTCTTCTCTATTTCCATGCATCTTTCCTAATACTGTACCTATATGAAGCTGATCAAGACCAATCATTCTTATAAGTTTTGCAATAACTAACATACTTATTCCATGTTCTTTATTTCTTGTAAGCGCAGCATGCATACATCTATGGGCATGAAGAATTAGATTTAACTCTTCATTTTCTTCTCTTAAAGTTTGCAATGCTGTAAAGCCTGTTGGTATTATATCAATCATAATATATTCATTTCCAATCTCTTTAACAAGCTTTGCTCTTTTTATCATTTCTTTACAGGTCGGAGCTGTTATATTGCACATATAAACCTTTTTTTCTCCAGTTTCTCTTTCTGCTTTTTCTTTCAATTTAAATGTTAATTCAAGTCTTTTTTCAAATCTATTAAATTTTTGATCTGTAAGATTTTCATCATCTTTAACAATATCACATCCTCCAATCCAAGCCTCATAAGCTACTTTTGCATGTTTCCTAGAATTTAAACCAACCTTTGGTTTTACAATCGTTCCTATTAAAGGTCTTTTAACCTTAAAAAATTTTCTTATTCCTTTTAATCCAAATCTTGCCCCTTTAAAATTTTTTAATACAGATTTTGGAAATGAAACATCTTCTAATCTCAAACTTTCCAAAATCTTCATACCAAATATATTTCCTGCTATGCTGCTTAGAATTTGAGGAATAGAGTTTTTCTCAAATAGCTCGCAAGGATAAGCAACCTTTATTTTGCATTTTTTCTTATCAATATAAAATACATTTGGTTTTAATCTCTTAGCAATTTTTGGACTTAGTGTTAATATTTCGCTCCATGTATCAATGGAGCTTTCCCCAGCTAAATGATTTGCCGCCTTTTCTATAGAAACTCCTTTTGCAGGCTTAATTTTATAGCAACAAATTATTTCGTTTTCATTTGGTTTATATTTAAGATTTACGTAATCTTCTCTCATTTTTATTCAATTTATTTTTTGGTTTATTATTTTAAATTGTTAATTATTTTGAAATTATTAAGTGAGAATATGCGTTGCTTAATAATTAGCGATATTCATTCAAATTTGAGTGCTTTAAATGCTTGTTTAGATGATGCAGAAGAAAAAGGAATAGATAAAATTATTTGCTTAGGAGATATTGTAGGGTATGCCGCAAAACCAAATCAATGCATAGAAATTCTTAGAAACAAAAAAGCTATTTGTATATTAGGAAATCATGATGCTGCTTGTATAAATAAAATTGAATTAAATTGGTTTAATTCTTTAGCAAGATTTTGTATAGAGTGGACAATAAAAGAATTGAAAAAAGAAAACAAAGAATTTCTATTGAAGCTTCCTGAAAAAATTGAAAATAAAGATTTTTTTGCTGTTCATGGATCTCCATTTAGACCATTAAAAGAATATATGGATGAAGAGGTTGCTTTCCTTTCATTTCAAAAAATATCTCAAAATATTTTGCTTTGTGGTCATACTCATATACCATTTATTATAGAGCAAGGAAAAGAGATTATGCCAATAAAAGGTGATAAGGTAATAAGTTTAAAAAATTCAAGATTTGTTATAAGTATACCTTCTGTAGGACAACCAAGAGATTTGGATTCTAGAGCAGGGTATGCAATCTTAGATTTGGAAAAGATGAATATAGAAATTTATAGAGTAAAATATGATATAGAGCAAACAATACAAGAGATTAAGCAAGCTTCACTTCCAAAAATTTTTGGAGAAAGGTTAAGATACGGAAGATAAAAATTGAAAAAAATATAAATAAAATTTAGGAGATGGGAATGCGTTTATTTTTGAAACTAAAATCATTAAAAAATTGTGTTTATGATTTGAAGTATTTTAATAAATTACAAGGATTTATTTATAATTGTTTGAAAGATACAGAGTATTCAATTCTTCATGATAAAAAAGGATACAAATTCTTTTGCTTTTCAAACATTTTTCCTATTGGGAATATAAAATTAGGTGAAACAAGAAATTTAATAATTTCATCTCCTGACAAGTTTTTCATAAAAGTTTTGGAAAATAAGATTAAAAAATTAAGTGAAAAATGTGAAACAATAAATATTGGAGAATATCAGTTTACTATAGAAGAAATTTCAAAAATTAAAATAAAATTAAACAAAAATTGTAAATTAATTTCTGCAACTCCAATAATTGTAAAAATTCCTGAAAAAAATTATGAAAAATATAAAATTCCTGAAGAGTTTAGAAAGAAAAGATATGTTTATTGGAGACCAGAATATAGCTTTGAAGCTTTTGTTGACCAATTGGAAAAAAATTTGATCAAAAAATATAATGAGTTTTACAAGACAAAATTTGAAATTGAAGGGATTTTTGAAATATTTAGATTCATAAAATCAACAGTTAATCATGTTATAATAGAAGGAGAGGAGCAAAAGGTTGTTGGCTCAATATGGGAATTTGATTTTAGTTATTTAAATCCAAAACAGAAAAAAATATTAGAGTTCGGAATAGATTGCGGATTTGGAGAAAAAAATAGTTTAGGATTTGGTTTTATAAATGTGATAAAAAATGAAAGAGGTAAAGAAATGGATAGAAAAGGCTGAAAAAGATTTAATGGCTGCTGAAATAAATTTAAATCAAGGTCTTTTTGAGATTTCGGCTTTCCTTTCTCATCAAGCTGCTGAAAAGGCATTAAAGGCTTTATACATTTTAAAATTTAAGAGGTTATGGAAGATTCACGACTTAGAAAAACTGTGTTTAGCAATTAAATCAAGTAAAAAAATAATTAATATCTCTAAAAAGTTAAACCCTCATTATATAGAAACAAGATACCCAGTAGATATAGAATATACGAAAGAAATAGCGGATGAGGCGTTCAATAATGCAAAAATGGTGGTGGAATGGGTAAAAGAAAAATTGAAAAAATCAAGGAGAAAATAAAAAAATTTAAGGAGAATACATCAAAAAAGTTCTTTATAGAAAAAGTTATAATATTTGGTTCTGCTGCTAGGGGTGAGATGAAAAAGGATAGCGATATTGATATTATTTTGGTTAGTAAAAAATATGGAAGAAAAGATGTTTTCAAAATTGTTCCAAAGCTTTACGAAGAATGGCATGAAAAAACGAAGATCGATTATCCTGTTGATATACTTCTTTTTAATAAAGAAGAATTTGATAAATTAAAAAAAGAAGTTTCAATAGTTAGCGAAGCTTTGAGAGAAGGGATTGAGATATGATGGATTCGAAGAGCGCGAGAAATAAAATTTTAAAAAGTTATTTTTCTAATAGAAGAATATGTTTGATGAAATCTTCAGTTGGGCATATAAAATTGGTAAAGAAATAGTTAAAAAAGATGAGAAACTTTTAAGGGTTTTAATTTTTGATATTCGTGGAGAAGAAACACCTGGAAGGTTTTTAGAAAAGTTAACTAATAGATTATCTGAATATAGAACTAATAAAAACATAGAATTAAATGTTTCTGTTAAACCTGAAATAGTTAGAGAAAAGTGGCATGGCGATAAATTTTACTATATGAAAGCAGCTATTTTGACAGGTCTTACAAATGCATTATTCCATAGAGGTGAGGAAAATGAGTAAAGTTGTCCAAATTTCAATACTGGCAAAAATTTCTGGAAATGTGAATGCTGATGAGGTGATAGGAACTAGAATAACTTTAAAGAAAATGTACTCTTCCGGCGGAGAGGTTCTACCTTTCATTTCAGCAAGAGCAATAAAATTCGCTATAAGGCAAGCTTTAAGAGAAAGGGGTTTTGAAGTAGACCCATTCTATGTGGAAGGAGGAGCAACAGAAGCATTGAGATTAGCAGATAGTGCTAGGCCGAATATTTATATTGATAATGACATCTTTGGATATATGCGTACAATTGGGGGTGAAAGAGCTTTAAAAAGACAAGCACCAATTGGCATTTCTTATCTTAAGGCTATTAAAGATACTCCTATAAAAGCAGAATTTGCGGCGAGATTTCCAAGATCGTGGGGTGGAGAAGAATCTCCAGCTCCATTCGAAATAGAAGTAGCAGAATTTATTGGAAAAGTGAATTGTATAATGTATGAGTACATAGGCAATTTCAAACATGATAGAAAAATAGCAGAAAGTATAGGAGAAAAAGTTAAAGATGCTAAAAGCTTTTTACAAGAAGTGCCAGAAGAGCTTCATCAAGATGAAAGGAAAAAAAGAATTAAAGCTTTTACTGAAGTTTTTCTTACACCGACTTATGTGTTACCTAGAAGAACAAACTCATTGAACATACCAGAGTATATAGTTGCGTTGATTGTGTTGTCAGAGAAAGGACCACTTCCGATATATCAGTATCTAACGTTTGACTTTGAGTTAAATAAAGTTGATGTAAGAAGCCTAGAAACAATGATGAAAAGAGATGAGATTAAAAAATCTGGAGCAAGGATATTAGTAATAGATTATTTCGATAAAATACAAGAATTACCAGAAGGTATAGAGAAAGTAAATGTATCGCAAGCAATTGAAGAGATTGTCAAGTTTTTGTGAAGGAGTATGTCATCAGTGGATATGAAGGCTTTAGTAGTGAAGATTGTATTTTTTGAGGCTCTATTCAAAATACATTATACAAAAGGTTTTCGACTAACTTATCCTATTCCATTACCACCGAGTGTGGCTGGGATATTTGGAGCATTACTGGGAATAGAAAGAAAAAAAGTGACTGAAGCTTTTAGAGATTGTTTGTTTGGCGCCAAACTTTTAGAATATAAAGGAGTTTGTCCAGAAACAACAACCTATGTTCAATATAAATCTAATGGAAAAAAACTAGAAAGAGGCGCTACTACTACCATTATTCTAAATAACCCATCCTATTTAGTTGTCTTAGTTAGTAAGCAAGAGAAAATCGAAGAATTTTACAGTAAAGTAAAGGATAGCATAGTTTTCTTTCCTTATGGAGGGCAGAATGATTTCTTTACTGAAGATATTGAAATAGTTGGAATAAAAGACGTTCAAGAAACACTACTAGTTGGAAATTATGCACCTCAAGATTTTGTAGAAAAAATAGAATGGGATAGGGGTACGGAGTTTCAAGTTTTACCAGTCAAGCATAAACTTTCTTCGGATCAAAACTTTTATTTCATTTTTAAAGGAAAGTTGAAACTTAAACAAAGTATTCTAGCTGTTGATGATATAGGAGTTTTTCCTTTAGAAAAATTTTATTACTTATAAGGTTAGAAAATGAGTGAAGAATGGGATAATGTAAGAATAAAAGAAAGCCATCCAAATAAGCCTCTGTCGGTTCATATAGATGAAGTTAAAGAATTTTTTTCAACTTTTTTAAAATTTTACTCTTTTCCGACTGAGTTGAATGAACTTTTGGAATACATAATAAAATATCACGATTATGGTAAACTAAACAAAAAATGGAAAGTTAGTAATGAAAGTAATCCTGATCACTCTCCTTTGTCTGTTAAGTATTTATTACAAAATAAAATTTTGTTTGGGAATAAAGAAAAAGAAATTACGCTTATTCTTTGGTATTTAATCGCTAAACATCATTCTTCTCTTACAAAAGATATCGAAAATACTGAATTAAAATTTTTGGTAGAGGAAGTAAAAGAGAGAGTAAAATATCTCGACTTTAATTACAAAATAAATCTTATTGATTTGTTCGGTTTATTCAAAATCGCGGACGTATGCTCAGCAGAAAATAGAAGAATAAATTTGGAAAAACCATATATATCAGATGAGATTGTTAAGAAAATTATAAATTCTGAAAAGATAGATGTAGATAGATGGATAGAACAACAAAAACTCGTTCATCTTCCAGATATTGGTTTATTAAGAGCTTACACAGGATGGGGAAAAACCGATTCTTCTCTTTTATTTTTTAAACACAAAGATATTAGCAAGGTGTTCTTTTTGTTTCCTACTATTACAGCTATTAATAAATTTTACCAAAAGCTAAGAAACGTTTTTGGAGATAATGTAGCTAAATATTTTTATTTTTACGACACCGAAGTAAAAGAAGATTTAGAACTTTTACAAAATATGTTTTTTATAGAGAATTTTATAAAACCAGTTGTGATAACTACTGTGGACCAATTTCTTTTATCATTCCTCCAAGTAGGAAAATATTATAAAAAGCGTGTAATGTTTAGAAATTCCGGTATAATTATAGATGAAGTACATTTACTAAATCCACTAACATTAAAACTTCTTTTGTTCTTTCTAAAAAAGTTTCGAATTATATATAACTTTAAGATTTTATTTATGTCTGCAACTCTCCCTGAAAGTTTGAAAAAATATCTAGCGGACGAGTTAAACTTATCACAGAATTCTTTTTTAGATTTCTCTGACGGATATAGAAAAAAAAGAAGAATATTGTTTGAATATTATAATGAAGATATAGAATCACATATCGATGAAATAATTGAAGAATTTAAAAAAGGGAGCAAAGTAATTGTAGTTGTAAATACAGTAGAAAAATCTATTAATATTGCAGAAAAATTAAGGGATAATTTAGGTGAAGAATATGTATTACTTTTACATGCGCGATTTATGTATAGTGATAGAAGAGAGAAAGAGGAGAAGATAGAGAAGTTAAAAGCAACTCCTCATATTCTTATAACTACTCAAGTTTGCGAAGTTTCTTTGGATATTTCTTACGACTTTATGTTTACAGAATTGGCTCCTATATCATCTTTAATTCAAAGATTTGGTCGGGTAAATAGAAAGGGGGCGAATACAAGTAAAATAAATGTTAAAATTTTTAAACCAAATATTGACAATGAAAGATATTATCCTTATCCAATGGATGAATTAAAAGTTACTGAAAAAGTAATTAAAGAATTAAATGGAGAGAAATTGGAAAACGAATTTAATCTTTTAAAAACTCTTGATGAAGTATATCATTATGAGGATTTCTTGAAATCAGTAGATAAAGAAGCAAAAAAGATTAATTTAGATCAATTCGAAAAGCTTCTTCAATTTTTCTTCTCTTTGGATG